>Ga0007834_1000402_pt1 | contig 13827 bp, 16 predicted proteins | sample CryBogCBE06Nov07_FD_71233 | JGI IMG/M metagenome (GOLD analysis project Ga0007834, IMG submission 71233) | Freshwater microbial communities from Crystal Bog, Wisconsin, USA - CBE06Nov07 | ecosystem: Environmental > Aquatic > Freshwater > Lake | place: Crystal Bog, Wisconsin, USA | collected...
TGCGGGTTGCCAGTGGCTGGTGGGGTCGGAGTTGTGTACATGTGTCCATCTAAAGTTTGTGGACACAAGCATCCTTGTTCAGCTTCGCCAATTCAAGGTGAGTTCGCCGGACGGATACACTGGAGCATGTGCAAAAACGCAGCAAGCTGCTCGCCTGCAACGGCCACCGGCACCTTTGCCGCCACATCGAGCAGCAGCACTTCATTCGATCTGTCTTCGGGTGGACTGGTGCGTGCCAAGGCATTCGTGGTTGGCACGGGCAGCAATCGCACCATGGTGGTGGCCGAGGACGACACGGGTGGCACCGGCGTCGTTACTGGCATCTGGTTTGCCGTGCCCCAGAGTACATGGAACCCAGTCGTTGGAAGTTATGCCGTCAACACCACCGACGGTGTGCAAAACCCCTTGACTGCTTCCCTGACAAACCTGATCTCCGGCAGCCAGAACCATGCCTTGACTGCCGACGCCCCCATCACCGGCGTGGCAAGCACCACAGCATCAGACGGCACCATCAACTATCTGATTTCATCACCTGCCGGCCTCTTGGTCACAGGCAACAACACAGCAAACAATTTCTCAAACGGGCCAGGGTACTTCTCCTTTGGCATTACACCCTGACATTAAGCAGGCAGGGAGAAAAGCGATGCAGTTCGAATCAAGGGACGGGCACCTGTGTGCCCGATTTGAAACCGATGAGGATGGTCAGGAACAGATTTTTGTGTATGACCACAAGGGGAACCTGCTGGATGTGCTGCGCAGGGTGATGGTCTCCACAACAACGCAGAAGCCCAACGGAGCCGATGGGTTACCCGCCCATGGCGACATCACCACCTGACAAACCGTAATGCTGGAGGGTGTCGCCCGAGCAGGAGGCACCTTCAATGTCAGTTGTCATTTTCAGTACGGCTTCTTTTCCTTCAGGTGCTTCTTGTGCGCCAGCTTGCAGATTGACTCCATCACGGTGACGATCTCATCGCGGTCGCTCGCGGAGATGCCATCGAGCATGTTGGCGATCCGCTTGGACCGTGCAGTCAGGCCGGTATGTCCTACTCCATACTCCATGCCGCTTGCGCCGCCACAACCACCGCATCACGTTCGACAAAAACTCAGCGGCGAATTTTTATTTCATTTCCGTTGCCGATGCACTTTGTTCGCCGGTCTGACTGCTGTTTGCTCTGCGAGGTTTGTGACCTTTGACCCCAAGCTCGGGCTAATTACCTGATCAACCCGTCGTGCACTTCGAAAGCGAGCAAAAAAATCGGAATCGGCGTGCCAATACTGCGTTTACGTCGAGGGTGTCGCCTGAGCAGAAGGCTGGGATTCCTTAGCAGGCTCCCGTCCCAGATACGCGGCAACACTGGCACGTTTAATCCTTGTCAGCAGAAATCCATGGGTGTCAGGTTGATCGTAGCCCTGGAGCACGACCTCGTCATTGACGATCTCGGTTACGGGATATGTCGGTGCGTCATAAATAAAGTCATTGAAAGCGGCATCCAGTTCCGACAAATACTGACAGTCCCAATCTCCGATGGCTTTCACGAGGTCCTGAGCAATGCCGTATGGCTGCATGCATTCGGGAATGGCTCTGTCCAGCAGCCCAATCAATAGGTAGTCCATCATTGCCACGGAATCGCCTACAAAGTGCGCCAGCCGCCATGCTGCTATCGCAGCGGCAATCAGCTCCAGGTCGACACTCAGCTTGCCATTGGCGTAAGCCGCAGCGACGAAATTTTCGTGCTTGCTTCCGTTACCCGCTTCTTCCCAATAACTGGGCGGATCAGTTTCCCCAAAGCAGCGTGACACCACGTAAGCCAGCCTGCGCTTGAATGGGATGTCTTTCATATAGCGTTGGATTGCTATGGGCGGGTCGTATCGCACCAATACAGACCAGGCCTGTTCCATGGTTCCGTCCAACGCATCCCACAAGGGAACGCACTCGGTCGCGTCATTCCGACTGATGGGACCAAGTTCGAAGATTTGACTCCCTTTGACGGGACTTTTGCTCTTGGGCTTTGCGCCTCCAAAGACATTGTGGTCGATGAGTACCAGCTTGGTTTCGGTAATGGTGCGGCCACCACTACCGTATTGGTACAGGTGTTTGCCAGAGTCCACCTTCAAATTCATCAGCATTTCGGCGAATTGGTTGATGTTGTCGCAGCCCGTGATTCGCTGCATTTCTGACAACCAAACCTTGGTCCTCATGACGTCGATCAGGGACCTCTTTTTTCTTCCGACCATATCGCTCACCCGCCTTTGTGATTTGTCATTTACCGGCTTACCACCCGAAATGGAACCATTTCTGGTGGTGCATTTTTAGTCGGCTTTTTTCTACCATACGTACATGTTTTAACGATACGAAAGGAAAAAAACATGAATGAAATCAATGATAACAAGCAAGAACAAGTAAACACCACCACCCACCCAGGTCAAGCGCTAGCGGTTGATTGGAAGACATTGGAAATCCACGAAGCGGCCCTTCTTTTTCCCCCCATGACGGACCAGGAGTTTGCTGAATTGAAGGACGACATCCGCAAAAACGGATTGCTAGTTCCGATCAAGCTCCTTGGCGACAAAGTAATTGACGGAAGGAACCGCTTTCAAGCCTGTAAAGAAACAGGGGTTACCCCCAGTTTTGAAGTGATTGAGGCTGCCAATGAGGACATTTGGAGTCTTGTCTACAGCCTCAATGCAGTTCGCCGCAATTTGCCGGAACACAAAAAAGCAATGATTGCAGCCGGTCTTGCCAACTCTTCTGTCGGAACCAACCAGCATACCGCCGGAGCGGTAAGCCAAAAGAAGGTCGCCGAAGAATTGGGTATCTCCGTGGATTCTGTTTTGCGTGCGAAGAAGGTGCTAAAAAACGGCATCCCTGAATTGGTGGAAGCTGTAAGTTCCGGTCGCATCAATATCTCCGCCGCTGCCAAGTTGGCGGAGCTTGCCAAAGCGGATCAGGCCCAGTTGGACTTTAATGACATCAAGACGATTCAGGATGCCAGCAAGGCCATCAACAAGGCCAAATTTGAAGTCCGCCGCCAGGAACGATTGCAGGCCATTGAAGCCAAGCGAGCCAACAACAAACCATTGACTTCTGGCCTTGGGAACTTTGGTGTCATCTATGCAGATCCACCATGGGACTACCTTGGTACTGCCGTTCCCTACCCTGTGATGACCTTGCAGGAAATCTGTGACCTTCCTGTTCCCAGCATCTGTGCCGAGGATGCCGTATTGTTCATGTGGTGTTCGAATTCATTGTTGCCTGATGCATTGAAAGTGGTTGCGGCATGGGGCTTCACTTTCAAGACTTCAATGGTCTGGAACAAGGGGGTCGCAGGCCAAGGAGCCTATTGCCGCCAAATGCATGAAACCCTCCTCGTATGTTTGAAGAATGTAGTTCCAGAAGTGCCATTTTCTGCACGACCACCATCCGTATTGAACTACCCACGACTTGAGCACAGTCGCAAGCCCCGCGAGTTTTGTGACTTGATTGATGCCATGTATCCCGAGCTCAACAAGGTTGAACTATTTGCTAGGGGCGATGTTTCGCCAGGCTTTGGTGGTGCACCTGCCTGGGATGGCTGGGGCAACGAGTGTGACTACACCCCACCTGGATCAACGACTACCGAGGCAGCGAATGACCCATTGCTACCACCTGCACCAGACCGCTTGCAGGCATGAATTTCAGCAACTATTTTAAAGGAGAAAACCATGAAAAAAAGTGAAGACGCGAACGACAACAAAAAAGCAATTGACGCCGTATTTGGCGACCATGACAAGTTCATCGAACTTGTCGGGGAGGCATGGATAAGTGTGCGGAATTCTTTTGGAAAAGGCAAAGGCACATTTGAAGAATGGGTCATGCATTTCTGCGAAGAGATTAGCGACTCCTTTTCCAAATCTGCGGCTTGTGATGCATTGGGGGTTGATATGAGGCACCACGAATGCAGAACGAAACACCCTCTTGATCTTTTCGAAGCACAGTCGATCATTAACGGCGACATCGTAGTTTCTGATGGCGATGTCACTGACATGCTTGAGCTAATCAAGGCCAACGAATTCATTAAGGCCAACAAATTATTTGCAAAAGCCTTTCACGCACAAAAGGCTGTGGACAAGAGTCTTACGGTCGAGAAATGGAAGGACTATTTAGTTCGTGTGAATGAGTATGTGAATGGCCCCGCTGGGGTGTCCGACATCATTCGTGAAATCGAGTTGAAAGCCAACAATCACAAATTGAACATCAAACTTGACCATAAGCTTCCCATCAAAGGCAAGGTCAAGCCCATCAAGATTTGAAAGTCTGACCCGATGATTTTGGAATGCCCACTACGGTTGCCTGCCCGATTGCAGGCATGAATCCCAACAACTATTTTTAAAGGAAAACCATGAACGAACAACAAAAACTCACCGCCCTATTCGGCGACAAACATCGGGTCCTTGCCATTGTCAAAAAGGCCACCCGCTTCTTGAGTGTGAACAAGGGGCAAGCTGCCACCTATGCCGAAACCATGAATGAGTTCGCATTGGCATTTCTTGCCATCGCCAACGGCAATGATGCACCATCTTTCAAGGTTCGCCACCCTGACATGGAAGTGAACATCAAGGCGGACCGCAAGTGCACCCGATATGTCTTTGGCAGCCCTAACCACCTTGTTAAATTTGCCTTGATCGCACTAGAAATTTGGACTCGATGTTCCAGTCGTCCAACAGACTTCGATGAGGCAGTGCATTTGTATGTGGACACCTTTGACCAGGTGGCCACCACACACTCTGCCAACGAGTTGTGGGGTGTGGATTCCTGGCTTAACCTTGCAAGGAACCAGGGCCGTCCCATGCGGGCAGAAGGCTTTCAGAAAACCATGCCAGCTGTCGCCAAATATCCCCAGTTCGATCAGCATGTGCTTGAATTTTACCGCTTGATCCAGTCGGCAAATTTCAAGGATGCCTATGGCATGTTCAACCAAATTCACAAGGAGTACGGCTCCCGTCTTGCCGACATCAGTCAACAGGACTTGAGGGACTATTTGCTTGCCATGGCTGCCGTCTTGGACGAGCCTGAGCAATTTATTCCTTACATTGCCGATTTGGAGCACTGGGCTGGCAAGCAGACATTGATGGGCAATTTGCAGGTCAGCCTTACCACCGGCAAAGCACAGGAGCTTGTCAAGATTTGATGCTGTGAACAGCGACCAAGGAAGCATCTGTCCTCAGCCCACCGGAACCACCGGCACGGCTTATGGCATATGCTTCTTTCTACGGTGTGCCGGAAAGCGTCGCGCCGGAATGTCGACCAACGTTAACTCTGAATCCGCGTGATGACCATGGAAATTGCAGTAAGCTCGGTCTCTGCTGTCTCCCAACGAACCATTCGCTGACTACTAGGCGTCACCGGAATCTTCACGATGAAATTGCTGCGCCGAATGCTCCACATCCCAGTGTTCCACATAGACACAAACCTCATCAATGCGCGCCAACGTCTGCCCGCAGTGAATCAGCTTGAGAAGTGGTACGAAGACGAGATCATTCTCATCAATATGTCAGCTACAGCCCGTCAAGAGGCCCAAGCGGGAGGCAGCGAGGATCGAATGCGAAAAGCCAACCAGCATATCTTCACGATCACCGATCCGATTTCAGAAACTGACCCACTCTTCAAGCAGGTCGCGAGTATTCTGTTCCCCAAAGGTATCAACGACCAAGGCCAACGCAACGATGTGCGTATTGTCTGTGAAGCAGCGAAGTATCAAGCAATCTTGGTGACAGCGGATGGTGCGTCGCGGAGTCAACCTGGGGGAATCCTTGGAAATCGAAAATCTTTGTGTGATCTTGTCCAAGTAATGTCACCGGACGAAGCAATTGGATTCGTTCGGGCAAAGCTGGTCGAACGAGATGAGTTCAACACGCGCTGCGTCGCAGAGTTCGGCGGTGAACTCCCAAGCTGGACCGGTCAGGACACCGGTGACACCTGACACATCGCAAAACCGAATACGCGCATGCCACAGTCAATCGCCGAAGTTCATCCAGAACTCTTCCACTACACGAACGTACTGGGTCTTAAGGGGATCATTGAAAGTCAAACTTTGTGGGCCACGCACCACGGATATCTGAATGACAGCCGTGAGATCCTCGAATTTCAGCCGAGACTACTTGCCTATTTAAGACCCCATATTGAGGCTCATATTGAAAAATTGATCAGCGTACCTGCCAATCGCGATCTGGTGGCCAAAAATGGTGGCAAAGAAAAAATTGTTTTAGAGACCGTCCCTACCCTGATAGCAGGAATCTTTACTGCGCTTTTGGGTAAAAGAGAAATACCGCCCTTCTCCGAACCATACATCACGTCTTTCAGCACAGCAACAGATCCCAATGTTGCCGAACACGGACTACTGAGTCAATGGCGAAGTTACGGGCAAGACGGAGGCTACGCGATTGTCTTTGACACGTTGGGAATGGAACAACTACTGAAGGCTGAAGCAGAGAAGTGGGGGCATGACATCATCGGCGGTGACGTCATCTACTCAAACGCCACTGAGTCTGAGCTCGTCGCCGAGTTCGCAAAAGAATTGGCTGTCATTCAAGATAGCGTCCAGGCAATCCTTCATGGCGACCTCCCAGATGAGCAAATGTATCCTGCGTTGTTGATGTGCGCATGCCGATATAAGCACTGGGGCTTTCGCGAGGAGCAGGAAGTGAGACTTATATCCGCATTGCCTGTAAGTGAGGAAGTTCAAACCCAAATGAACGCCAGAGGGTTGCCGCTTAAGCCACGACACTTCCGAACCCGCTCGGGCACTACTGTTCCGTACCTAGCACTATTCGACGGGATAACTGGCACTTCCGGTAGATCGTTGCCGATAAAGCGAATTATTGTCGGTCCTCACTCAGATGGCGAAAACCGCAAGCGTGCCGTGCAGCTCCTGCTGAGACAGCACAGTGTGCAGGCCGATGTTTCTGTATCTGCTATTCCATACGTTGGCTGATCGCTTGGCACTGAAGCAAGTATCGGCAATGTACTTCCTCACTGTTCTGATGTTCAAGCCTGATGCAGCTTGCTTACCTACGCGGCCACCTGTTCGTCAATTCTGTATACGACCTTTAACGTGGTGTCCGTGTTAATGTCGTACCCCGTTAACGATTCAAAACCGCGCTTGACGTTTCGCTCGTACCCGAAATAGTCATTCGTGACTTTCGCAATGTGACGTAGGTCAGTGGGGCGCTCACCGTCAGACTTGACGATATCCCAAGTCTGCCCATCAACCTGTTTCAATATGATGCGGTTTACTTGCGGGTAACGATAGAGAATTTCGCCGATAGTGGCGAGAGAAGTGATGCGAGAAAGGTTGTCCATTTGAATATCCTTCAAAACAATTAGCCACAAATCCTGTGACCCAAGAATTCAGTCCATCCAGACTAAACGACTTCATTTTACAACGACTATTCGGCTTGTAGGTCAATGCCCCACCTGCCCGATGTACTTCCTCACCGTCCTGATGTTCAAACCTGATGCTACCTGCAGTGCAAGGGGTGTCACGAGGGTGCCGCTGGAGCGTAGGGCTACCGCTGTTTGCTGCAATGCCTGAATGGCTTTCTGTGACCTGATGGCATTGGTGTAATCGGCACCCGCGCTCATTCGCTCCTGTGCCGTTTCCGTGGTGAATTCAAGCACCTTGTTTCTGCTGCCAAGGGTGTGACGGTTTTTCCATATCCATCGGGCACTGGCCTTCGCCGTATTGCTGACTTCCTTGTGAGGCAGCGGATTGGCAAAGCCGGCATTGATTTCTGCTGCCTTGAATTGCATCTCTCGGTGCCATGCCTCTTCATTTCCGAATTGGTGGACAGCACGGTAAGCCCAGAATCGCAAGGTGTGAAATAGCTGGTCGTTTCTGCCTTTAATGACGATGCTACCAGCCTTGGCTGCTGGAATGGTGGTTTGCTTGGCAGGCAAATATTCATTGAAATCGTCAAGGTCGTAACTGGCTGGGTTGGTGATGACTCGCCACCTTGGGTGCAAGGGGTTTTTGGTCAGCATGTGGGTGAATGCTGCATCGGCACCCAAGCAACTGGTCATGGCACCCTGTACCCCTTCGAAGAAGTCCTGCGGCTTGGAGCGACTGCCATCGTGGTAGGCCACGGGTGTGTTGAGCTTGTACAAATAGTGGCAGTGGGCATTGACGGGGTTGACCGTGGTGATGGTGGGTGGCGGCAAGCCGACTGTCTCGTATCGGAATGCTGAGCCTGGTTCGTCGATATCAAAACTCAGATAGTGGCGGTACATCTGGTTCAACCCGCAGTAGGCAAAGTCGCCCACTTTTTCGCGCTTGCGGAATTTGGTGCCGTCTTCGAAGTCATTCGTGGTGATCACGGCGACGTTCAAGTGGTTATAAAAATCTTGCAGTATCTGGTTCATCCTTTGTTCCGTTATTCATACGGAACAAGTTAATGGATGTACGGCGGAAGTCAAGTCATTGGCAAGCTGAATCCGATCTTTATTTTCATTTGCGAGTAGGCCCCACAGAATGCTGCTACACGGCAATCCTCAGGCGAAGTACAAAGCGATACGGTCGGAAGTCCAGGTAGCCACACCGGTACCAAAAAAATCAGCGTCTTCCGTCCAGACTGGGCAGCCCAAAGTCATGGCACAGGCTAGCACGGGCCAGTCATCGGCATCACGAACGGCAATCCGCTGCAAAGCTTGCTGCTTCATGCCTGTATAAAGCTCGGAATCAATGGGCTGGACAATGCATTCAAGACGATCCAACACCAGCATGGCTGCACTGGGTTCAACGCCCCGCTTTTTAAGCAACGCTGGAAGATACTTCCGCGCATCTGCATAGGCAACATCGGGCGCAAAGAATTTGACAGTATCAACATTGCCAAAAATCAGCTCGCGCACCTGTTTTCCCAGCACCGCGCGAATCAGTATGTTCGCATCAAGAACGATGGCTCGGTGGCTCATGCAGTTGCTTTTAGTTTTTTCGCGGGTGCACTGCTTTTCCTGCGTGCCGCTTTAAAGTCTGCCACCACCGATTCGACGTCCGCACCCTGTGCCGCAAGCAACTTGTCCAGCGTCTTGCTGGCCTTTTTCAAGGCTGCAATGTCGGCTTCTACCTGACCCTGCGTAGGAATGAAGTAGCCCACTGTCTGACCGTGTCGCGTGACGGCCACTGGCGTGCTTGACGCAATGTACTCGGCCATGTCGGCGCGAAATTCGCGTATGCCTACTTTTGTGGTTTCCATGCTGGTATCTCGCAATTGTGAATCAATGTGTACACATTTTACGGCACTGAGATGGATGCTGCAACCGTCCTGCCCAAACGACGCTAAAATTCGCTGGTCCATAACCTGGTCCAGAATTTTGATCCGGTCTGCGAGTGAAAATCGTTTTAAATCAATGGGTTAGAGGTGTTTCAGTCGAATCCTCTCACCCCGACCAATTCGGTGATATTGTTTGTGGAGACGCACAAACCGGCGATGACATTTGAGCATTACCATAGTACATTTAGTGCAATATGGCCGCTGTCGATACCGTCATCAATGAAGCCCCCGCGATGGCACTGCCCGGACTGGCGCGCGCATTGGTTATTGCCGGCAAGCTGGGGCAGAAATCCGCAGAAGAAATTTTTCGCAAGGCCCAGAGTGGCCGCACCAGCTTTATCGCTGAACTGACGGGCTCCGGCGCTGTATCCGCCTCGGATCTTGCGCACACGATGTCCCAGGCTTACGCAGCGCCCCTGCTTGATCTGGAAGCCATCGATGTCCAGCGCCTGCCCAAAGGTCTGCTGGACACCAAGATCTGCCAGGCCTACCGGATCGTGGTACTGAGCAAGCGCGGAAACCGCCTGCTGGCCGCAACGGCCGACCCATCCGACCAGGAAGCCACTGAGAAGATCAAGTTTTCCACCCAACTCAGCGTCGACTGGGTTATCGCCGAGTACGACAAGCTGAGCAAGTTGGTGGAGGTCAATGCCACCAGTGCCTCGGAGGCGATGGACAGCATCATCGGGGACGATTTCGAATTCGACGAAGCCAGCGCCGAAGCGGCCACTGCAGAAACCAACGACAACTCGGTCGCCGAGGTGGAAGACGCGCCAGTCGTCAAGTTCCTGCACAAAATGTTGCTCGACGCCTTCGGCATGCGTGCATCGGACCTGCACTTTGAACCCTACGAACACACCTACCGGGTGCGTTTCCGGATCGACGGCGAATTGCGCGAAATTGCCTCGCCGCCTGTCGCCATCAAGGACAAGCTGGCGTCCCGCATCAAGGTCATTTCCCGGATGGACATATCGGAAAAACGGATTCCCCAGGATGGCCGGATGAAGCTCAAGGTCGGGCCGGATCGCGTGATCGATTTTCGGGTGAGCACCTTGCCAACCTTGTTTGGCGAAAAGATCGTTATCCGGATTCTTGATCCGAGCAGCGCAAAGCTGGGCATCGAAGCACTGGGTTATGAACCCGAAGAAAAAGCGCGATTGCTGGATGCGGTGCAGCGCCCCTACGGCATGGTGCTGGTGACCGGGCCCACGGGCTCTGGCAAGACGGTCTCGCTCTATACCTGCCTCAACCTGCTGAACAAACCAGGGGTCAACATCTCGACGGCTGAGGACCCATCCGAAATCAATCTGCCGGGAGTGAACCAGGTCAACGTCAACGACAAGGCGGGGCTGACCTTTGCGGCGGCGCTCAAGTCGTTCCTGCGCCAGGACCCGGACATCATCATGGTCGGCGAAATCCGGGATCTGGAAACCGCCGACATATCCATCAAGGCCGCGCAGACGGGTCACCTCGTCCTCTCGACCCTGCATACCAACGACGCCCCGACCACCCTCACGCGGATGCGCAACATGGGAATTGCGTCATTCAACATTGCTTCGAGCGTGATCCTGATCACGGCCCAGCGGCTCACGCGGCGCCTGTGCATCAATTGCAAGCAGCCCATGGAGGTACCCCGCGAGGCGCTGCTTGAGGCAGGGTTCAAGGACGAAGAGCTCGACGGAACATGGACGCCTTACCGTCCGGTCGGATGCTCGATGTGCAACAACGGATACAAGGGCCGCGTCGGCATCTACCAGGTGATGCCGATCAGCGAAGAGATCCAGCGAATCATCCTGCGGGACGGCAGTTCCATGGAGATTGCGGCGCAAGCAAAGGCGGAGGGTGTGCGCAGCCTGCGCGAATCGGGCCTGCACAAGGTCAAACTCGGAATGACTTCTCTTGAAGAGGTTTTGAGTTGCACCAACGAATGAACCAGAGCACTTGCGCCCACTAAGGAGCACTCGCAATCATGGCAACTGCAGCGTCCAAGGACATCAAGGAATTTGTCTACGAATGGGAAGGCAAGGATCGCAATGGCAAGGCGGTTCGGGGTGAAATTCGGGCGGCGGGGGAAAATGCGGTTCAAGCAACCCTGCGTCGCCAGGGTGTGCTTCCAGGCGAGATCAAGAAGCGGCGCATGCGCTCAGGCAAGAAGATCAAGCCCAAGGACATGGCCATTTTCACCCGGCAGTTGGCCACCATGATGAAGGCGGGCGTACCGTTGCTCCAGGCTTTTGACATCGTGGGACGCGGCAATTCCAACCCCAGCGTCACCAAGCTGCTCAACGACATCCGGACCGACGTCGAGACGGGCACTTCGCTGTCGGCGGCTTTCCGCAAGTTCCCTCTCTATTTCGACAACCTGTATTGCAATCTCGTGGAAGCGGGCGAGGCCGCCGGTATCCTGGAGCAGCTCCTTGACCGCCTGGCCGTCTACATGGAAAAGACCGAGGCGATCAAGTCCAAGATCAAGTCGGCGCTGATGTATCCCATCTCCGTTCTGGTGGTGGCTTTCGTGGTCGTGGCGGTGATCATGATCTTCGTGATTCCTGCGTTCAAGCAGGTCTTCTCCTCCTTTGGCGCAGATTTGCCAGCGCCAACCCTTATCGTGATCGCGATGAGCGAGTTCTTTGTTAAATACTGGTGGCTGATTTTTGGCGGTATTGGCGGAGCGCTCTATTTTTTCATGCAGGCATGGAGACGCAATGAACGCTTCCAGCAGGTGATGGATCGTGTGATGCTCAAACTGCCCATCTTCGGCGCCTTGGTCGAAAAATCTTGTATCGCGCGCTGGACACGCACGCTCGCAACCATGTTCGCGGCAGGCGTTCCCCTAGTGGAAGCGTTGGACTCCGTTGGCGGTGCCTCCGGCAACTCGATCTATACGCGGGCGACCGAAAAAATCCAGCAGGAAGTCTCGACCGGCACCAGCCTGACGGCCGCGATGACCAATGCCAATCTCTTCCCGAGCATGGTGCTTCAAATGTGTGCCATCGGCGAAGAGTCCGGCTCCATCGACCACATGCTGGGCAAGGCTGCCGACTTCTACGAGGAAGAGGTCGATGACATGGTGGCTGGCCTGTCCAGCCTGATGGAGCCCATCATCATCGTCGTGCTGGGCACCATCATCGGCGGTATCGTGGTGTCCATGTATCTGCCCATTTTCAAGCTGGGCCAGGTCGTCTGATGCACCTGGACTGGATAGATGGCGCGGTACTTGGCGCGCTGGGGCTTTTGATCGGCTCGTTTCTCAATGTAGTGATATACCGTTTGCCAATCATGCTGGAAGCACAGTGGGCCGATGAATGTGCGCAACTGTCTGGCGCTTCGGAAGATCCCCCGGCGGAAACCGCCGCGCCGCCGTTCAACTTGCTGGCTCCCCGCTCCCGCTGCTCCCACTGCGGGCACCAATTGGCCTGGTGGGAAAATGTTCCGGTATTGAGTTTTGTATTCTTGGGCGGAAAATGCTCGGAATGCAAAACTGCTTATGGCTGGCGCTATCCGGCAGTGGAAGTCGCCACGGGCCTTGCATTTTTTTATTGTGGCTGGCGCTGGGGTCTGTCCGGTGCAGCGATCGCCTGGTGCGGCTTTTCCGCGGCGCTTCTGGCCCTGGCGCTGATCGACTGGGACACCACCTTGCTTCCGGATGATGTGACCCTGCCTTTGGTATGGGCCGGCCTGGTTGTTGCCGCGCTTGGCGTTCACCCGGAGACCAGTTTGAGCACCGCCTTCTGGGGTGCCGTTGCCGGCTATCTTTCCCTTTGGCTTGTCTATTGGGGCTTCAAGCTCCTGACCGGCAAGGAGGGGATGGGCTTTGGCGACTTCAAGCTGTTTGCGGCTTTGGGAGCCTGGTTTGGCTGGCCGGCCCTGATACCCATCATCCTGATTTCATCGGTCATTGGTGCCGTGGTCGGCCTGTCGATGAAATTTACCAGCGGGCTGCGCGAAGGAGGCTATGTTCCCTTTGGGCCCTTCCTTGCCGGTGCCGGCTTTTTTTCCCTGTTTTTCGGACCTGATGCGCTGTTGCGTTGGTTGGGCCAGTAACACCCCATGGCGCGCGCTCTGGGTCTGACGGGCGGCATCGGAAGCGGCAAATCGACTGTCGCAACCATGCTGGCAGCGCATGGAATGCGCGTGATCGACGCGGATGCCATCTCGAGACAAACCACCGCAGCTGGCGGTTTGGCCATCGCTGCGATCCGGGCGCAATTTGGCGATGCCTTTATCAACAGTTCCGGCGCACTCGACCGCGACCAGATGCGCGCGCTGGTGTTCAGCCAGCCCGCTGCCCGTCAGGAGTTGGAAGCCATCATCCATCCTTTGGTTGCCCGGGAAACACTGCGACAGCTCGCAGCAGCAACCACCACCAGCACTGCCGTGCTGGACCATCCGCTGTTGGTGGAGTCCGGGGCCTGGCGCGCGCAGCTGGAGGCCATCATCGTGGTCGATTGCGATGTGCAAACCCAGATCGCCCGAACCATGCAACGCAGTGGGCTGGGCCAAGGAGATGTCGAGCGG
>Ga0007834_1000404_pt1 | contig 13783 bp, 14 predicted proteins | sample CryBogCBE06Nov07_FD_71233 | JGI IMG/M metagenome (GOLD analysis project Ga0007834, IMG submission 71233) | Freshwater microbial communities from Crystal Bog, Wisconsin, USA - CBE06Nov07 | ecosystem: Environmental > Aquatic > Freshwater > Lake | place: Crystal Bog, Wisconsin, USA | collected...
CTATGATGGAACGTGACGAAGGCAAGCATAACAACGGTAAGACCACTGGCTTCAAAGCGGTGGCTAAAAAGGCCGCCAAGGAATACGGTTCAAAAGCCGCCGGAGAACGTGTAGCAGGTGCTGTTCGTGCTAAAATGGCCAAGGCTGGCAAACTAGAAGAAAGCCAATTCAAACACAATGTTCGTTTTGTAAATGAAAGTTTAGAATTCTATCTAGCTGAAGACGAAGAGGCCAAAGCCAAGACAATCACAGCCGCCGGTGATATCGTTAATGATTATACCAGCTGGATGCAACGTGTTGGACAATACCAAACCAAGGCTCTTATTGAACTAGCAGACAGCATTCGTGCTGACTTTGGTCAAGAACAAGCCGAAGCATTCAAACAAGTTGTTGCTCCTGCTTTGAGTGCTACACTAGAAACACTAACACAACAACGTGAAGCTATCAGCAATGCTGTTGCTGGCCTAGCAGGCGGCGGCATGCCAGCTGCTCCTATGGGCGCTGACCCAATGGCTGGCGGTATGCCCGGCGAAGAACCTGGTCTAGATATCGGTGCTCCTGATGCTATGAATCCAGGCGATGAGTTTGGTGCCAGCGATGCTGCTGTTGGCGGACCAGAAACTGCCGGCCGCGGTCTTCGTGAAAGCCGTCAACAACGCACAGCTCGTAGACTAGCTGAAGCACACAGTATCATTGCTCGTTTAGCAAAATGAGATTGTTTGAAGTTGACCAAGGAGGATCTAGAGAAGTTCTAGCCGTCCTCCAAGGACTAGCTAATAAACCCGGACATCAACAGGCCAGTGAACTACCTTGGCCTGTTGTTCAAAATATATTAAGACCTTTTGCCCTAGGCATCAGCACACCTGATGGATTGATTGCTCTTAAGAATCAAATTGATCCACAAGGTGATGTTATCAAAGACATCAAAGATGATGGTACAGTTATTCTAAACACCACTGTACAAGATCCAAATGCTCCCCAAGAACCCTCACAGGGCGTTCAGGGTGGCGGCGGCGGTCCTGGTGTAGATTCAATGGCAGCTCATAACGCTAAAACAGCCTTTAATTAAGCTATAAATACGCTGTAGAGGAAGAATATGAATATATCTGGCGGTATTAAAATTAGTGGTTCGGTCGCGGTACAATGTAATCTAACACCACCGAAGGCCCCTACAATAAGTTCGGCTATTTGGAATACAGGTACTACATCTACCCAGGTAATTTATACGTCACCTGCCAATAACGGTGGTTTTCCTATAACTTCTTATCAAATAAAATCAAACTGTGGTGCGATATCTACAACATCAAACTCTGCAGGCACAGTTACACTCAATGGCTTAACTCCTGGTAATACCTATACATTTAAAGTTGTTGCAATTAATCTGCGAGGCCCTGGCTGCTATTCTTGTCAATCTAATTCAATCACAGCGGGCACAATTCCCGGTGCACCAACTGGTGTCAGTTCTACCGCTACGTCTTGTGCAACACACGCAGTTGTATCATACACAGCACCCGCTAATAACGGCGGATTTCCTATTACATCCTACACTGCCATTAGTACACCTGGTAATATTACAGCCACTGTGGCTACATCAGCATCTGGAAGTATAACTGTATTAGGGCTAACGCAAGGAAGTTATTACAGTTTTAATGTCTATGCCACAAACCTTGTAGGCAACAGCGCTCTATCGTCGACTTCGACATCGGCACCGGAAGGTGTGGTGCCTAATGCTCCGACAGGTATTAGTGTTACAAATACAATAGGTACTACGGTTGCTACTGTATACTATACAGCTCCCGCTAGCAACGGTGGTTTCCCTATTACATCCTACACTGCCATTAGTACACCTGGTAATATTACAGCCACAGTGGCCACATCTGCTTCTGGAAGTATAACTGTAAACGGATTGAGTTTAGGTAGTAGCTATACCTTTAAGGTATATGCCACAAACTTAATAGGTGATGGTGCACAATCAACAGCATCTAACACCATACAACTTGCTACACTTCCTGGTGTTCCTACCGGAGTCAGTGCCACTGCCGATAATTCTACTCAGATTACTATAACTTACACTGCACCTACTAATACGGGTTATACAAATATCACATCATACACAGCAGTTGTCAATCCTGGTAATATTATAACCACGGTATATACTTCAGCATCCGGTACGATTGTAGTCGGTGGCTTAAATCAAACCACGACATATAGTTATAGGGTATATGCCACTAATGCCGTAGGCAACGGACCGGCATCTAGCACATCTACAGTGACTACTCCTGTTACTCCGCTTTCTGTTAATTACCTAATAGTTGCAGGCGGCGGTTCGGGAGGACTTGGTGTAGGTTCAGGTGGCGGTGCAGGTGGATTGCTTGCAGGGACTGTAACATTAACACCTGGTTCTGTAAACACCATTGTAGTAGGTGCCGGCGGTGCAGGTATTAGCGCAAGTTATTCTGCTAATGGAAATAATGGTCATAACAGTTCTGCCTTTGGCTATACTGCTATAGGTGGCGGCTACGGGGCACAAAATTCCAATGGAGGTCCGGGCGGTAGTGGTGGCGGGGGCGGTGGCGGTTGCGGAGCCGGCCATAGCTATAGTGCTGGCTGCGGAACATCTGGCCAGGGTTATCCAGGTGGCGCCGTACCTCGTGGTTACAATGACCATCCGTCGGGCGGGGGCGGTGGTGCAGGCGGTCCGGGAAGCGCTATTATTAGTTGCAGTCAATCAGGCCCAGGCGGTCCGGGGGTGATTTCCTCACTTATTACTCCGTGTATAGCATCGGCATATGGTGTTGGCGCAATCTGCGGATCTAGTGTATACTTCGCAGGCGGCGGTGGCGGTGGCATAAAACGGTGCGCAGGTTGTGCCGGTGGTGGTGGTGTAGGCGGCGGCGGTTATGGAAGTAGAACCGGCGGAGCACCGGGGTCAGTACGTTCCGGCGGCGGCGGTGGCGGTTCAGGCAATCCGGGATCTTCTGGCAGTGGCGGTTCAGGTGTAGTTATTCTATCTGTGCCTACATCAGCGTGGCACGGTAGCTATACCGGTGCTTGTACAGTATCAACTACCAACGGAAGCAATACTGTGATCATATTCAAGGGCGGCGGCTCATTTACTGCATAATAGAAATTTGCCATAATATATACAAATAGGATTTAAGGTGTTATAATTAACTGTATATGACACCTACATTTACTCCTCCTCCGTTCGTTGAACGATTCCAATATAAAAACTGTGTACAGGTAAATGATCCTGTAACTCGCAAACGATCGTATCGAACTCCCGACGGAGAATCGTTGCCCAGCGTGACCACTATCCTTGGTGCTACCAAAGATCAAACACACTTAATCGAATGGCGCAAACGAATCGGTGAGGAAAAGGCTGCACAGATTACCAAAGAAGCCAGTGGGGTTGGGACCGGACTTCATGCTAATTTAGAACGATTTCTTATTGGTGAACAACGTCAACCTGGAAATAATCCAGTTCACGTTAAAGCCAATGCTATGGCAAATATTATTATCGAAAATGGATTAAAGGACGTTGACGAAGTATGGGCTATGGAACAAAGTCTATACTATAAGGGACTATACTCGGGCACAACTGATCTAGTGTGCGTTTATAAAGGTAATCCTTGTATTGCCGATTACAAACAAACCAATCGTCCAAAGAAAGCAGAATGGGTTGAAGATTATTATCTGCAACTCATGGCGTATATCATGGCCCATAACAATACATATGGAACTGATATGCGTGAAGGACATATCTTTATGGTTAGTAGGGGTGATGATGGAATGAAGCCTGGTGGCGAAGTATACCAACAATTTGATCTACTACCCCAAGATTTTAACAAATATCAAGATATGTGGCTTGATAAAGTTGAAGAATATTACAAATTAACTAAGTAATTTCCGTTTAGCCCACGCATCTTTTAGTTTGGCTTTAGTCTCTTCTGACAGTTTTCTACCAGCACCCCTACCTTTAGTTTTTTCAGACATTTTTTTCTTATATTCTTTTGAGTAGGTTTTTCCTTTATTAAATTCAGATAGTTTTTTCTTAGCACTATCCGACATTTTATAACCTGTTCTAGCCTCGGACATTTTTTGTTTAGTTTCTTCCGATTTAGGCTTTCCTTTTAGTGCTGAGGGTTTTCCCTTGTGAATATTTGATATCTTCTGTTTAGTTTCTTCGCTATGAGATCTGCCCTTCATTGGAGATGGATGCCCTTTCAAAGAATTTGATATTTGTAATCTAATTTTTTCAAATTTTCTAGAAGTTGGAATATAACGATCTTGATTGCCGTTAGTAGTTAACATTCGATTTAATGCATAGGCCATTTTATAACGAAAATTTCCTGATGTCATCCTAACTAGTAATAAATGACATATAAAATGTTCTTTTGGCGTTAATTTAACTAAATTCTCTTTTGAATTACTTCCACCGCAGGATTTAGGAATAATATGGTGTTTTTCAATATATCCTGTAGGTGTACGAGAATTGGCGTTGGCTACAATACTGTAATACCAATGAGTGTATTTGTTGTCTATAAATATCATTGCTGATGCTCCTTCAAAGCGTTAGAGTCAGTGGACATTGGCGTGTCGCGACTGACACTTTTATTTATATCAGTTGACGGTAAGCGAGTATGGTGCGATAAATAGAGTATTGGAGAATAAATTATGGCCGTATTTGAGGTGGCGAAGATTCAGGTCCGTAGAGGGCAAGAGGGTACTACCGGTATCCCTCAATTAAGTCCCGGCGAATTTGCTTGGGCAGAAGATACCCAGCATCTCTATATCGGTAAGAGTATTGCCGAAGGCGCAGTTGATAATAACAACACTCGAGTACTCACTGAGCACGATCTTGTCAGCCTAATAGGCGGAGGGTCCGGGGGTAGTGCCGGCTCTTATAGATATAGAGATGTTATACCGTTTACTCAACTTGCTTCTACAACTACCAGCGCGGCTACAAAGTTAGACAATTGGGTCAGCATAACAGATTTTGCTCCGAGTGGAATTTGGCCACCAGTTGCTGGCAATGATATTACTGCAATACTACAAACTGCCATAGGTACACACGCTCATCCTAAAGGTGTTGTAGTCAATAATATTCCAGCTGACTCGTTTGACCTAGCACCTAGAGCTATTAAGATTCCTGCAGGCTATTGGTTCATTAGTACTAATGCTGTTCAACTTCCTCCATATACTACCTTGATAGGTGAAGGATCAAATCGTACATTTATTTCGTTAATTGGTTCGATCCCCATGTTCCAAACAGTGGACGGCAGCGGCAATACATTCGACAGCGGTGTAAACACAGGAACAAACAGTATTAGATTAGAAGGTATGACTTTACGTTATGCTGCTGGCAATACTTCTAACACACCGTTGGTTTATCTGGATAATGTTACAAATACCTATATCAACGATGTACAGTTAGAAACTAGTTCAGTATCGTCTAGTACCGGAATTGGTATTGTATTTAGAAGTAATACTGTTACTGACATTACTCAATCGTTGTTGTCAGATGTTGTTATCGAACGCTGTAATTTTAATAATTTATTAACAGCTATACATCAAGATCAAGGAACATCTAACAAAATTACCATTAGAGATAATACTTTTATTTCTGTAAGCAGTGGTGTCGAGTTGTGGGAAAGTCTAGGTGTAGGTCCTGTAAATGCATTAATAGAAAACAACAAGTTTCAACAAGTTACTAACTATGCCGTACTATTAGGCACCGCAACTAATTTAATTAACTCTTATAGTATAACAACCAACAACACATTTAGAAATATAGGTACTTCTACTATTATTTTTAATAGTCTAGGCAATAGATCCGTTGACGATTTCTTTGACAACCAAACGGCACTTAATACCAATTATAATTACCCTATTGTAGCAGGCAACGGAGTTGTTGAGTATCATGTTCCTAATTATATTTCTGTTGCCCCCGGAGTAACCAATTTAATAAATGTAGGTCTTACTGGTAAAAATCAAACTGTGTTATTTGAATACACATTGAGCAATAACTCTACATTTACTCGCAATGGTAAATTAACCATGGTAATCACCGGCGACGGATATGCCAGTGTAGGTGATGAATACTCTTATTCAGAATTGGTGCCAGATTCGTCCAATCTAGTGAATTTTTCTACCGATTTAACCAATAGTCCTTATCGAAGTGGCAATAAAAATTATGTTATACTAACATGTAATAACACTGACAGTAATACCTATCAGTTCGAATATAATTTTACTATTCTACAATAATATCAATGTTTAAAAAAAATGTCAACGACCGACTAGAGTCGTGGGCACATCATCGTGCCGAATTAGAAGAGTCTCACGACCCTTTACAAGCAGTGTGGGACTTTTGGCGAGATGCTCCCTTTGTTCCCTACAATAGAAATATAGATCCATTCAACAAGCAGACTTGGGCAACACCGTGGGAAATCATAGCAGAAAATGTCTATGACGACTTTACCAAAGCTCTAATGATAGCACAAACACTTAAATTGACTAAAAAGTTTAATAATAGTGTAATAAACATTAGGATTTTAGTAGATCGCAGCCAATCTAGACAGTATAATATAGTCTGTGTCGACGATTCTTGGGCTATTAACTACAATGATAATGGTCCTGTAGCACTGGAAAAAGTGCCCGATTCATTTTACCTAGAAAATATAGTTGAAGTCGAAGTCCCCCGGTAAATATCATTCTCGACACAATAGAAAAGGTTACTAAACAACATATGATCACAGTGGTCAAACGTAATGGAGAGAGCGTTCCTCTCGATATTTCAAAGATTCAAAGACAAGTAGCCCATGCTTGCACAGGTATAGACGGTGTCAGTCCTAGCATGGTGGAAATTAAAGCACAGATAGAACTACACGATGGCATGACCACAGAGACAATAGACGAACTATTGCTTAAAGCCATGGTGGACTTAATAGACGAAACAGAAAACCCAGAAATCAACAACGTAAATTATCAATACGTAGCAGGGCGCCAGCGTGTCAGTATGCTGCGTAAAGAAGTCTACGGTAGTTATACCCCTCCCAAATTATTTGACATTGTTAAGAAGAATGTTAGCCTAGGTATGTATACTCCCGAACTGCTAGATTGGTATACAGAAGATGAATGGAACATCATTGATCTCTTTATTGACCATAGCAAAGACGAAGACTATACCTATGCTGCTATCGCACAGCTAACAGAAAAGTATTTGGTGCAGAATCGTGCCACCAATACCATCTACGAAACTCCCCAAGTTCGCTATGCCATTGCCGCTGCCACAGCGTTCCACGCAGAACCCAAAGACAAGAGATTAAAATATGTTAAAGAATACTATGAATGTGCCAGCGATGGCCACTTTACCCTTGCTACACCAGTATTGGCTGGGCTGGGCACTACCACTAAGCAGTTTTCAAGCTGCGTGCTTATTAGCTCAGATGACACCCTGGACAGTATATTTGCCGCAGGCGAAATGATGGCCAAATATGCTTCAAAACGAGCTGGAATTGGCCTAGAAATCGGCCGAATCCGCCCCTTAGGAGCACCGATTCGCAACGGAGAAATCAAACACACGGGTATGATACCATTCTTGAAGAAATGGTTTGCTGACCTACGCTCTTGCTCGCAGGGCGGGATTCGTAACGCAAGTTGCACAGTTACTTTTCCCATCTGGCATTACCAATTTGAGGATCTTATTGTACTGAAAAACAATCAAGGCACTGAAGAAACTCGTGTTCGTCAAATGGATTACTCTGTGGTAGTCAACAAGATGTTTTGGAATCGTTATAAGAACAATCAAACCATTACACTATTTGATCCGCACGAAGTTCCGGACCTATATGAAGCCTACTATCGTAGTACAGAAGAATTTGAACAACTATATTTGAATTATGAAAAGCATCCGACAATTAAAAAGAAAGTTGTACCGGCAAATGAGATATTCAAAAATCAAATTCTTAAAGAAAGGACTGATACGGGTCGCATATACCTTGTCAATATCGACAATGTCATCGCGCAGGGCCCATTTGATACAACAGTTGATCCAATTTATCAATCCAATCTATGCCAAGAGATCCTTCTACCCACGAGACCTTTCCAGAGAATTGAAGACTCTACGGGACGAATTGCTCTTTGCACTCTTGGCAGCATCAACTGGGGCGCCTTCCGTAACCCTCAGGAAATGAAAAAGGCCTGTCGTGTTCTAGTACGCTCATTGAGTAATCTATTGAGCTATCAAGACTTCTTGTCAGTGCAAAGCGAACTGGCCAATAAAGAGTTTGAACCACTAGGTGTCGGTATTACCAATTTAGCCTACTGGCATGCCAAACGCAACTTCAAGTATGGCACTGAAGAAGCATTAGCCGAAGTCAAACGCTGGATGGAACACCAAGCCTATTACCTTACTGATATGAGTGTTGAGCTTGCCCAAGAGAAGGGCCCCTGCACACGTAGTGAATATACATTCTACGGTAAGGGGGTATTTCCTTGGGAACGCCGCAACACCGGTGTCGATGAATTAACAGACTTTACACCTAGTATGGACTGGGAACCACTGCGTGAGCGTATGAAACAATATGGTATTCGCAATGCTACCTTAATGGCTGTGGCACCCGTTGAATCTAGTTCAGTTGTACTCAACTCCACCAACGGTATTGAAATGCCAATGGAGTTGATCAGTGTCAAGGAATCCAAAGCCGGCTCGTTCGTGCAAGTAGTTCCTGAATATCGTAGATTAAAGAATCGCTATCAACTAATGTGGGAACAGAAAGACTGTGCAGGTTATCTAAAGACCAGTGCAGTGTTGGCAGCGTATATTGATCAGTCGTTGAGTACAAACACTTTCTATAATCCTGCACACTTTGCCGATGGTAAGGTTCCCGGCACATTAATTGCCAAGAATCTAATGTTGGCCTACAAGTGGGGTTTGAAGACCATGTACTACAGTTTGATAAACAAAACTGGTGCTAAGAATATTTTAAATACTCAAACTGATAGATTAATCACTGTCGAGCCTGTTACAGTATATGACGACGAAGAGGATTGTCTGGCCTGCAAACTTTAAAATGGAATATAGTGTGATAAATACTAATGCCGATCGCGATACTGGAAATATCCACCGGCTCTATAACTGTGAGGAGTTACAGCAAATGTATTTACATACTATTCCCGCCTATGTCTATTATATTAGACATATACCAACAGGCAAGTTTTATTACGGTGCTAGATACAAGCATACAGAAAAAAATATTCTTCCGGAAGATGATTTATGGAAGACTTATTTTACATCTTCTAAAAAAGTATTAGAATTAAGAAAAAAAGATGGAAATGATGCATTCGAATATAAAATAATTTATAAAAATTTAAATACTGATGAATGCTTCAAGTTCGAACAACGAATTATTAAAGAAAATAAATCTAATCCGTTGTGCCTTAATGCAAGATATTTTGATATAGATAAAAATAAAAGAATTTTTTCTGTATTTGGTAAAACACTTTCTACTAAGGGTAAACTTAAAACAGAAGAAACTAAATCAAAGATGAGAAAACCAAAAAGTGTTTCTCATCGACAAAAAATTAGTGAAACACAAAAATTGAATGGCGGGAATGGCCCTGCTAAACATAGTTTAGAAACAAAAAATAAAATAAGAGAGTCGTTAAAGAAAAATCCAAGGCCTAATAAAATCTGCCCTCATTGTAACAAAGAAGGCGGTTATATAGCAATGGCAAGATGGCATTTCAATAACTGTAAGGAAAAAAAATGACAAGACCATATGATTTATCTATGCCTACAAATTATTTGAAGCGTAAAATGTTCTTAGACGGACGAGTTACTATTCAACGATTTGAAGAATATAGGCATCCTAAAATTGCTAAATTTGAAGAACTTCAGAGAGGATTTTTTTGGGTTCCCGAAGAAATTAGTCTTACCAAAGACAAAATGGATCATAAAGATGCTAGCGAGGCTGTTAAACATATATTCACTTCGAATTTGTTGCGTCAAACTGCATTAGACAGCATACAAGGTCGTGCTCCTGTGCAAATCTTTACTCCTGTGGTAAGTATTCCTGAATTGGAATCTTTAGTGTCTATTTGGTCGATGTTCGAAACGAATATTCATTCAAAGAGCTACAGTCACATTATAAGGAATGTCTATGGTGTACCAAAAGAAGAATTTAATAAAATCCATGATACGCAAGAAATTGTGTCAATGGCTGCTAATGTCGGTAGATACTACGAAGCGTTACACACGCTCAACTGCCGCAAGGAGTTGGGTGAAGAAATTTCGACAATGGAACATAAACGTGCTATCTGGTTGGCTCTGCAAGCCAGTTACGCACTCGAAGCACTAAGATTTATGGTATCATTTGCTACATCATTGGCCATGGTTGAAAATAAAATCTATATCGGCAATGGTAATATTATTAGCTTAATTCTACAAGACGAATTGCTACATGCCGAATGGACTGCTTGGTTGATCAATCAATGTGTTAAAGATGATCCAGATTTTGCCCAGTTAGAAACTGAGTGTGCCGATGAAGTCTATGCTATGTATATGGAAGTTATTGCAGAAGAAAAAGCGTGGGCTGACTATCTATTCAAGAAAGGTCCTGTGATTGGACTTAACGCAGATATTCTAAAGAACTTTGTTGACTATTCAGCATTTACTCGCCTTAAAGACATAGGTATTAAATATCTAGGTGAACATCCTAAGAGTAGTCCTATTCCATGGTTTAACAAACACGTTAACATAGGTAAGAAACAAACTGCTCTGCAAGAAAATGAATCTACCAATTATGTAATTGGTGTGATGAGCGACAATGTTAGCTATGATGAACTACCTGATTTATAATAAAAGGAAAATAACAATGACAAAAGCAATAGTTTGGAGTAAGTATCACTGTACCTTCTGCGAGCAAGCCAAGGCATTATTAAATCAACGCGGTATTCCTTTTGAGGAACGTAAGATTGGTGACGGTTATACCAAAGAAGATTTATTAGAAGCAGTGCCTACTGCTCGTACTGTTCCGCAGATTTTTATCAATGAAAATCTAATCGGTGGCTTTACCGAACTCAAGAAATATATTGAGGAAACGGCTGGCGGGTATGGCGACTAAAGAAGATCTTGATAAAATCAAAGAGGCACTATGTGGTGTAAAAGCTGCCGAAGTATCCTGTGAAGAAAAATCTGAAGGTATAATAGCCCAAGAAATTAGTAAAGACTCTATTACTTTGAGCAGCGATCCTACGTTATCGCCATTGACTACTATAGATATTTCTACACTGAATTCCATATGGGGTAATATTACCTGCAATGGTGTAACTGGCAGTAGTACCAGTGGATCTATACTAGGTAATGGTGCCAATGGTTCTAGCGGTTCTTATTTAACTGGCAGTATGTCAGGAACGTATAATTGGCATCAACCTGGCGGCCCCTATACCATTTCTACTGCTCCATTGACTACCACAAAGGCTAGTTTAGAAGTTGCTGGCGATGCTAATTTCGACGGCGATATCAAATGGAAGGGTCGTAGCATAGGCGATTTGTTGGAAACTATAGAAAAGAGATTGGCTATACTCACACCTGATCCAGAGAAGTTAGAACACTTTGAAGCATTGCAAAAGGCCTACGAACATTATAAAACTTTAGAAGCATTGTGCACAATGCCAACAAAGGATGACACAGAACACTAATTCTGCCAAAGGCAGGTCTAGCTATGATGTAGAAGTAGGAGGATTAATTGTTCCGTTTTTTAATAGGAATGTTACTCCTTATGCTACAGAAGCGGGCGGTCCTAAATTTGATCTAGTTCCTGTTGAAAAGCAAAAAGATGTAATGCTGAATGTGGCACGTCTACATGCTCAACAGGAATATGATAGAATAATGGAAATGGTTGAAGTATTGCAGCGTCAAGCTAATCAAATTAAACGTAGATTAGAAATTACTGATGCAGTACATGCAGCCAAATACGATTTTCAAGTATCACATGGCCAGGATTATTGGTTAGTATTCGATACAAGACATAAATTTACAAGACTATGTCTACAGGGGCCCGATGGTTGGGCAACAGGAAAACCTGTAGACTATGACTATATTGCTCGAGTTAAATATCTCGGGGATTACAGTTGGCAAGAAATAGATAAAGAGGGAAAATATGTTAATTCTAAATAAAGGTTATTCACAGGGCGATGTTGTTAGCGTAAAATTGGCTAACAGCGATGAGCTAATTGCAGGTTTTGAAAGCGAAACTGATGATGAAATTAAACTACATCGTCCGCTGGCATTGACCATGCAAGGCGGTGGGTTGGGCATGATGCCTTGGATGATTCTAGGCAGTGATGAATTCATTACTCTGAAGAAAATTCATGTTATGGCAGTTAGTGCCAGTAAGAAAGATGCTGCTGATCAGTACACACAAGGTACTACAGGCATTGCATTGAAATAAGGATAAGACTATGCCGTATATTCCGGGATTAGGTGGAATTGATGATGTTTATCATAGCAGTAATGTTTATGCTAATAATGTACCCATTGCACTATGGCAAGACGGCATAGAATCGGCTGTTGCTGCCAAGATAACTGCTATAATTAATAGTCCTACATTTCCTGATGATTCGATTATGGATGTCGAATTAGAAGGTATTACCGAACCCCAAACTATTAACGGTCAATCAGTGTCTGCTGATCAAGCAGTTGATTCAGCTACTGCTGCTGCTGCTTCTAGTGGCTCTATTTCCCCAGCAGCAATTACCGCAGGAAGTCAAGCCGGAGCCAATGCTGCTAGTACTGATTCTACTCCGGCTCCCGGAGCTCCGGGATCTAGTAACCCGCCACCGGCATCATCTCCTGCCGCTACTCCGACACCCGGCAGTAGTGTTGACGATACTGTATTGTATGTTAGCCCGGCGAAACCCACCGGTACTGGCATCACTTACTATGTAAAAACAGTTACCAAATCCCCGGGTGTTGTCTATCCGTATGACGTAGCTTCTGTAGCTCCACAGAACGGCACTACAGTAGATGCTGTGGTTCAAAATTTAGCTAATTTGGTTAAGAATTGTTTTGATCCAATTAAAATAAAATATCCCGATGCTTTTATGACCTGTTCTTTTAGAGCTGCAGGGCACGGTGCTGCCAAAAGCCAACACATGTACGGTATGGCGTGCGATATACAATATGCTCAGGCCAGCAAGTCCGATTACTATACTAGAGCACAATGGATTCGGGATAATATTCCATATGATCAATTTATCTTGGAATATAAAACTGTCGGATCTGGTAGACCTTGGCACCATATCAGTTTTAATGCTGGAAGTAATAGACAAATGGTATTAACATTTATGAATGATCGTAATTGTAAAGGGCCCGGAGTAACTGGGCTATACGATTTATCTAATTCTTGACAACTCAGTAAAAACACTGTATAATAAATATATATGCTTTCGCAGGGGCGATCTTGCATAGCAAGGGGACACAATGGCTCGGCAGAGGCTCTACACGCCCTGGGAAGTCTGTCATTTTTTGGAGTTTGATATGAAAAAAGTAGCTGTATCGATGTTTTTGGCTTTGGTTAGCAGTGTATCCTTGGCACAAGAATTTGCTTCAGTGGTCAATGTTCAACCACGCTTCGTTACCGTCCAACAGAGACAATGCGAAATGCGTGAAGTAGCTCGTGATAATAGCCGCGGTGATACTGCTATCGGTGCCCTAGCAGGCGGTGCAATTGGTAGTACAATTGGTCGCAACAGCAACGACCGACTAGTCGGTGGT
>Ga0007834_1000407_pt1 | contig 13749 bp, 12 predicted proteins | sample CryBogCBE06Nov07_FD_71233 | JGI IMG/M metagenome (GOLD analysis project Ga0007834, IMG submission 71233) | Freshwater microbial communities from Crystal Bog, Wisconsin, USA - CBE06Nov07 | ecosystem: Environmental > Aquatic > Freshwater > Lake | place: Crystal Bog, Wisconsin, USA | collected...
CATGGTCAGGCCGGGGGCGATGGCGTTGACCGTGGTGCCATCCGGCCCGAGCTCGCGCGCCATAGAGCGGGTCATCGCGACGATGGCGCCCTTGCTGGCGACATAGGCCATCAGGCGTGGCGCGCCCCACAGGGCTGTGTCGGACGCGAGGTTTACCACGCGGCCACTGCCGCTGGCCCTGAGATGGGCTTGCGCCGCCACGGTGGCCAGCCAGGGGCCTCGGACGTTGACAGCCATCACGCTGTCCCAGGTGGCAAGGTCAATGTCTTCCATGGGCTTGCCGCCCGAGTTGGTGATGGCGGCGTTATTGACCAGGCCGTCCAACCCGCCCAACCATTGCACGGCCTGCACCATTCCCGCGGCAATCGCTTCGGGCTGCGCCATGTCCATGGGGAAGTAGGCGGCGTGGGCTCCTAGCTCGCTAGCCAGCGCCTGCCCGCGCTCGTGCAGGACGTCGGTGAGGGCCACGCGCGCGCCGGCCGCCAGCAGGGCCCGCGCAAAAGCCTCACCCAGGCCGCGTGCGGCTCCAGTAACCAGGACGCGGCGGCCCTGCAATGGCAATTGGCCTACGGCTTGGGTCATGCCGAACGCGCTCCTGCCTTGGGAAGGTAATGCAATACGCGCTGCTCGGCCAGTACCACGGCGTAGTAAGCCAGTATGCCAATGACAGTGAGTGCGGCGATGATGACAAACACGCCGGCCGTATTGCCTTGGCCCTCGAAGAAAACCAGCAGGTAGCCCAAACCGATATTGCCTCCGACCAATTCGCCCACCACCACGCCGATCACCGCCAGGGTGCTGGCGATGCGCAGGCCGGAGAACAGCGCTGGCAGGGTGGTCGGGTATTCGACCATGAGGAACACCTGGCCACGCGTGGCAGAAAACGAGCGGGCGAGGTTGATCAGGTCGCCATCCATGGTGCGCATCGCTGAGAGCACATTGATCAGCACCGGGAAGAACACAATCAATATGGCCACCAGAATCTTCGGGTAGATGGTGTAGCCCAGCCACATGACGAACAGGGGGGCGAAGGCCACCTTGGGTGCAATTTGCAGGGCCAGCAGATAGGGCGAGAGCACCGCTTCCACTTTGGGCGAGAGGCCCAGCGCATAGCCAATGACCGCGCCTAGCACCGAGCCGAGGACAAAGCCGGCCACCACTTCAAGCGCTGTGATGGCGCTGTGCCAGAGCAGGCGCTCCGTGCCCCAGATTCGGATGCTTTCCGTCCAGGTGTGGCTGGCCGTGGGCAGGACAAAATCGGGGATGCCCAGGGCCGGCGGCATCCACTGCCAGATGGCCAGGAAGGCCAGCAGGACGGCCAGGCTCCAGGCGATGGTGCTGTTGCGGTCCGACATGGCTTATTTCAATCCGGCGAACTGGTTGGTGTAGAGCTCCTTGACGGGCACTTCGCGGGGCACCACGCCATTGCTCACATAGAACTTCTGCAAGTCGTTCAGGCGCGCTTCGTCCATTTGTCCCAGCACTTTCTGGTTCGCATAGACATACTTGTTGTACATCTCGAAGGTGCGGCGGATGGAGTCTTCCTTGCCCTTGTAGGTCGGCACCTGGGTCACGTACACATCGGCAGCGGCCTTGGGATCCTTCATGATGTCGCGCATGCCCTTGAGGGTAGCGCGCACCAGCTTGGCGATCAGCTCGGGGTTTTTGCGGATGGTCTCGTCGCTGGCCACAATGGACTGGGCCATGCTCTTGAAGTACACATCGGCGGGCAGGATGTCGACCTGTGCACCGGCGTCGATGGCTGTAATGGTCCAGTCCGGAACTGCGGCCATGGCCACGGCTTTTTTCGCTACAAACTGCTGCCACACACCGGCCGGCCCGGCGGCTTGGATGTCTAGGTCGTTCTTGGTCAAGCCGGCCTTGCTGAGCATGCCCAGCAGCGCGTAATAGGTGGTGTCGCTGTAGGCAATGGTTGTGACTACCTTGCCCTTGAGTTCGCGCGGGCTTTCGATTTTGGCGTCTTTCTGGGTGACCAACTGCATCAGCGAGCCGGCACCGAGTACGGCGACGGCCTTGACCGGGATGCCCTGGCTGCGCGCGATGATGGGCGTGTCGCCAATGGCGCCACCGATCACGGCATTGCCGGCACCCACCTGCTTGGCCACATCCACTCCGCCGCGCCCCGCGACAAAGCTGACCTTGAGGCCTTCCTGCGCGTAGTAGCCCTTGGCCTGCGCCACCATCCAGGGCCCGAATGCGGGCAGGGTAGCCGGGGCCGGCAGCAGGTAGGTGATTTCCTGGGTCTGCGCGGCTGCGCACAGGGGTACGCAGAGAGTGGCGGCAGAGGCCAGGGCAATGAGGGTGCGACGCAGCATAGGGACTCCTGGGGTGGGGTGGTTTCAATGGACTTCGGTGTGGTCGTCGAGCTTGAGCAGCTCCATCAGGCGGCCGACATAGGCGCCGACGTCTGCATGCTTGCGCCGGTGCATGGGGTTTTCGCGCTCCGGAATGTTGACCTTGATCTCTTCGACAATCGTGCCCGGGCGCTCGCTCATGACTAGGATACGATCCGACAGGGCCACGGCTTCCGCAAGGTCGTGGGTGATGAAGAGCACGGTCTTGCCTTCTTCATGCACAGTGCGCGCGAGGTCCTGCTGCAGGATCATCTTTGTCTGGGCGTCCAGAGCCGAAAATGGTTCATCCATCAGGAGAACGAGCGGGTCCACGGCGAGGGTGCGGGCCAGTGCGGCGCGCTGGCGCATGCCGCCCGAGAGCTGGTGTGGGTAGTTGTTGCCAAAGCCTGTGAGGCGGCATTCGGTCAATAGGCGCTGCGAGACCTTCGCGCGCTCGGCCGCCTTGACGCCGCGCAGCTCCAGACCAAATTCAACATTCTGCGCAATGGTTCGCCAGGGCATGAGCAGGTCTTTTTGCAGCATGAAGGCCACATGCGAATTGGGGCCTGTGACGATTTCACCTTGCACCAGCACCTCGCCAGCCGAGACTTTGGCCAGGCCTGCGCCCATGTTGAGCAGGGTACTCTTGCCGCAGCCCGACGGCCCTATGATGGAGACTACCTCGCCAACCGCGATCGAGAAGCTCACCTGGGTGGCGGCCAGGACTTCAGGGTTGCGGCCGCTGGCCGCAAAGCGCTTGTCTACCTTGCGGAACTCGATGGCGGGTACGGACATATTGTTGTTCATGCTGGCACCACGCGCACGGCCACGCGGCCGTTTTGTACCCGCACCGGGAAGCATTGCAGGTCCCGCTGACCGATTTCGGTGAGACATTTGCCGGTGGCAATGTCAAAGCGTGCGGCATGCAAGGGGCATTCGATCTGCCCGTCCTCGACAAAGCCCTGGGACAGCAGGGCGTAGGCGTGGGGGCATACATCTTCGAGTGCGTGGACGCTGTCGCCTTGCAGAAACAGCCCGAGCTTTTGTCCGGCAACCTCCACGCCAACGGGAAAGTCGGGGTCCAGCTGGCCCAGGTCGGCCACTTCGTGCCAGTGATCTGCTTCTGCGGAGTTCTGCATGATGTTTCACTAATGAGTTAATGATTCATTACGGAATCAATCATGCGCCCGCACTTCAACCCGGGTCAAGCAAATCCGACGGTTTTAATCGGGTATCGGCCTACTTGCCGATGCAAAAGCGGCTGAAGATCTCGCCAAGCAGGTCGTCCGGGCTGAATTCGCCCGTGATTTCATTGAGGGCGTTTTGCGCCAGCCTCAGCTCTTCGGCAAGCAAGTCCAGGGCCTGGGCCTGCAACTGGTGCTGGGCCTGCTGCAGATGCGCCCGCACCCGCTCAAGCGCATGCACATGGCGCTCGCGGGCCATGAACACGCCCTCGGTACCCGACTGCCAGCCAGCCAGCTCGAGCAAGCGCTGGCGCAAGGCCCGGAGGCCGGCGCCGGTTTTGGCCGAGAGCTTCAGGCCCCCAGCCGGCGCGGGCGCATCCGCCGGGGTGGCATCGACTTTGTTCCAGACGTCGATCACAGGCGCCGATTTTGTAAGCTTTTCGGTCAGGGCCTTCAAAATGGCAGCGTCTGCCGCTATGTATTCTGTATCGGCGGCGCGCGTGAGATCGTGCAGGAAGAGCACGGCATCGGCGTGCGCGATCTGCTCCCAGGCACGGGCGATGCCAATCTGTTCGACCGCGTCGTCCGACTCGCGCAGGCCCGCGGTGTCGATGACGTGGAGCGGCACGCCTTCGATCTGGATGGTCTGGCGCACCACGTCGCGCGTGGTGCCCGGCACCGGCGTCACGATGGCCAGCTCGACCCCGGCCAGGGCATTGAGCAGGGAGCTCTTGCCGGCATTGGGCTGGCCGGCGATCACCACCTGGATGCCTTCGCGCAGCAGGGCGCCCTGCCGCGCCCGGACCATCACGGTGGCCAGCACCTGCTGCAGGCGCTCAAGCTGGCCCTGGGCGTCGGCCTTATGCAGGAAGTCGATTTCTTCTTCTGGGAAATCCAGCGTGGCCTCGACCAGCATGCGCAGATGGATGAGGGCCTCGCGCAGCCGGGCGATCTCCAGCGAGAACGCGCCCGAAAGCGAGCGCACTGCGCTGCGCGCAGCGGCCTCGGTGCTGGCGTCGATCAGGTCGGCAATTGCTTCGGCCTGGGCCAGGTCGATCTTACCGTTGAGGAATGCGCGCTCGGTGAACTCGCCGGGCCGCGCCACGCGCAGGCCGATGGGCTGGCCGGCCTCTAGGCAGCGCGCCAGCAGAAGCTGGAGCACCACCGGCCCACCGTGCGCCTGCAGTTCGAGCACCTCTTCACCCGTAAACGAATTGGGCGCCGGGAAATGGATCGCCAGCCCGCGGTCGATCGCGCCGCCTTGACCGTCCAGGAATTGAAGGTATGAGGCCTCGCGCGCCCGCACGGAGTGGCCGCAGAGCGCTTCAATAACGATAGCAAGGTCGGGGCCAGAAACGCGCACGATCCCCACCGCGCCGCGCCCCGGAGCAGTAGCAATGGCAACAATGGGAGTGGAAGCCATGCGATCAGTTTATCCAGTAACACCGCGGAACCGGCTCAGCCGGTCCGCTGGTGTTGTCCTCTGGGGAGAGGCGCCGAAGGCGCTTCGGGGGGTTACTTGAAGCTAGGCAGGTTGAACTTCGGCGGCACACCCATGCGAGTGTTGATGATCCACTGCTGGGCAATGGACAACAGGTTATTGGTGATCCAGTAGAGGACCAGGCCGGCCGGGAAGGCATAGAACATCACGCTGAACATCAGCGGCATGATCCACATCATCTTGGCCTGCATCGGGTCCGGCGGTGCCGGGTTGAGCGCAGTCTGGAGCAGCGAAGACAGCGTCATGATGGTCGGCAGGATGTAGATCGGGTCCTTGGCCGACAGGTCGTGGATCCACAGAATCCAGGGAGCGTTGCGCATCTCCACCGTGGACAGCAGCACCCAGTAGAGCGCGATGAATACCGGGATCTGGATCATGATGGGCAGGCAACCACCCATGGGGTTGACCTTTTCCTCGCGATAGATCTTCATCATCTGCTGCTGCATTTCCTGCGGCTTGTCCTTCAGGCGCTCGCGCATTTCCATGATCTTGGGGTTGATGGCCTTCATCTTGGCCATGCTGGCGTAGGCCTTGGCATTGAGCCAGTAAAAGGCGATCTTCAGCAGCACCACGAGGGCCACAATCGACCAGCCCCAGTTGCCGATGAAGCTATGCAGCTTGTCGAGCAGCCAGTACAGTGGCTTGGATAGGATGGTGAGCCAGCCGTAGTCCTTGACGAGTTCCAGGCCGGGGTAGAGGGCTTCGAGTTTCTTTTCCTCTTCGGGGCCGGCATAGAGCTTGGCGTCGAGGCCTTTGCTGGCGCCGGGCGCAATGGCATCCAGGGGGACGATCATGCCGACCGAGTAGAGGTTGGTGTCGACCTTGCGCGCAAACATTTCACGCTGCGTACCATCGGGCAGCAGCCAGGCGCTGGCAAAGTAATGCTGCACCATGGCCACATAGCCCTGGGTGGTGGACTTGTCGAAATCGGCCTTGCCGTCTTCGATTTTCTTGAAATCGATCTTCTGGTATTTCTTGGCTTCGGTATAGATGGCCGGGCCGGTGAAGGTGGAATAGAAAGACGACTCGCCCTGGGGCTTGTTTCCGTCGCGCACCAGTTGCACATAAAGCTGGGGCAAGACTGCGACCGCACCCGTGTTGACGACTTCATGGCGCACGCCAATGGCATAGCTGCCGCGTTCCAGCGTGTAGGTTTTGACGAGCTTGACGCCGCCCACTTCGGCCGATTCAAAGCGCAGCACGAGCTCGTTTTGTCCGTCGGCCAAGCTGCGCGGGCCAGGCACTGCGGTCATGGGCGTCTTGTGGTTCGGGTACTGGACGCCGGCCTGCGTAGGCGGTGCGATCAGGCCGCTTTCGGCCACATACACGCGATCGGGGCTTTGCTCGAGCAGCACGAAATCGCCCTCATGGCCGGGCCCGGCCACGTGCTGGCGCATTTCCGCGCGCACCAGGGAGCCGCCTTCGCTGTCGAACGACAGCTTGAGCACATCGGTGCTGATCTGGATGATTTCACGCGCTGCGGCAGGCGCGGCGCCTGCGGGCATGAGGCCTGCCGCTGCGGGTGCGGCACCGGGAACCGCCGGCGTTGCCGCCGTCGCCATCGCGCCGGAAACACCGCCGGGGACGCTGGCTGGCGTTGCCACCGCAGGGGCCTTGGCGGCTTGCTGGGAAACGGGCGAAGGAAAGAAGGTGGCCTTGTGGCCGTTATAAACCTGCCATTGGTCCCACAACAAGACCATGGAAAAGCCAAAAATCACCCACAGGATGGTGCGGCGGATATCGTTCATGGGATCTTTTTGAGAGGGTGAATCAAATGGGAGAAAAGGCGGGGGCGCTGGGCGGGCACCGGGTCATGGCCGCCCGTGCAAAAGGGGTGGCAGCGGGCCAGGCGCGAGGCCGTCAGCACTGTTCCGGCCAGGGCACCATGCTGCTCCAGGGCCTGCAGCGCATAGGCTGAACAGGTCGGCTCAAAGCGGCATCCCGAGCCGAGCCAGGGACTCAGCAAAAAGCGATAGCCCTTGACCAGGCCCGTCAACAGCTGCTCCATCATGGCCGGTCCTGTTGCGCGGCAATGCCGGCCAGCAGTTGTTCGAGTTCCAGGCGAACGGCGCGCTTGAGCGCCAGCGAGCTGGCGCTGACAAAGCTGGTGCGTGCAAAAGCCGTGCGCAGGCGCACCACATAGGCCGGGTTGGCCGGGTCAGGCGCTGGAGAGAGCATGTCAGTCAGGCGCTGGGCACTCACGGCGTATATCTGGCGCTTGATGGCGTTGCGCGTCACTGCATGCCGGGCCCAGCGTTTGGGCACCAGCGCACCCACCCACGCCTCGGAGCCAGCCAGAACAGCGCGGTGCAAGGCGAAATGTGCGGTGCGGGAAACAATGCCGCCGGCCATCACGGCCTGGAACTGCTCCCGGGTTTTCAGTCGCTGCAAAGGCCAAGGGCTGCCGGGTCGAACGCCGCTGTCTTGATCAGACAGCCAAGCGTTTGCGGCCCTTGGCGCGGCGTGCGTTGATGACGGCGCGGCCGCCACGGGTCTTCATGCGGACCAGAAAACCATGGGTGCGCGCGCGGCGAACCTTGGAAGCTTGATATGTGCGTTTCATTGGTGTGTCCTCTAAGGGTAACCCATGATTATCGCAAATTTTCCATGCAGCGGCAAGGAGTTGGAAGGTTTTCTGCGCAAACGGCTCGAAGAATCGGGAATAAATTTTTTTGTGGATAAGTTTGGGCAGCGCCTACAATCAGCGGCAAATTAAAGAACAATTATCCACAGCAAGCAGAAGAACATGAGTGAGGCATCTTTCCCCCTGGGACACACCGTTCCAGCCGACGCGGGCGCAGCAAATCGCAGCGGATTGTGGCAGGCCTGTGTGGATTTGCTGGCCCAGGAAGTACCCGAGCAGCAGTTCAACACCTGGATCAAACCCCTGCTGGCCGAAGTTGCCGAAGACATCAGCAAGGTCACGATCTACGTCGCCAACCGCTTCAAGCTCGACTGGGTGCGCACGCAATACGCAGGCCGCATCTCGGCCATGCTGGAACAACTGCATGGCCAGCCCGTTCGTCTGGAGTTAGCGCTTGCTCTCAGGGAAAATACCATAAAGTTTTACCCTTCGAAATCGGGGCCTGAAGTTTCTGTTGTCGAAGCTGTCAGTTTTTCGGAAGATGCAAGCGGAGGAGCGCTGAAAAACCGGCTCAATACAGCGCTCACTTTTGACAACCTGGTCGAAGGCACGGCCAACCGCATGGCGCGCGCTGCAGCCATGCATGTCGCCAGCATGCCCGGGCACCTGTACAACCCGCTCTTCATTTATGGCGGCGTCGGTCTGGGCAAGACCCACCTGATGCACGCGGTGGGCAACAAGCTGCTGCAGGACCGGCCGGACGCCAAAGTTCTCTACATCCATGCCGAGCAGTTTGTTTCGGATGTGGTTAAAGCCTACCAGCGCAAGACTTTCGATGAATTCAAGGAGCGCTACCACTCGCTCGACCTTTTGCTGATCGACGACGTCCAGTTCTTCGCCAACAAGGACCGCACCCAGGAAGAATTCTTCAACGCCTTTGAAGCCCTGCTGGCCAAGAAGAGCCACATCGTGATGACCTCGGACACCTATCCCAAGGGCCTGACCGACATCCATGAGCGCCTGGTTTCCCGCTTTGACTCGGGCCTCACAGTGGCCATCGAACCGCCCGAGCTGGAAATGCGCGTGGCCATCCTGATCAACAAGGCGCGCGCCGAAGGCACCGAGATGCCCGAGGAAGTGGCCTTCTTCGTGGCCAAGAATGTGCGGTCCAACGTGCGCGAGCTCGAAGGCGCGCTGCGCAAGATTCTGGCCTATTCCCGCTTCAACCAGAAAGAAATCTCCATCGCCCTGGCGCGCGAGGCTCTGCGCGACCTGCTGTCTATCCAGAACCGCCAGATCAGCGTGGAGAACATCCAGAAGACCGTGGCCGACTATTACAAGATCAAGGTCGCCGACATGTATTCCAAGAAGCGCCCTGCCAGCATTGCCCGGCCGCGCCAGATTGCGATGTATTTGGCGAAGGAACTGACACAAAAGAGCCTTCCCGAGATCGGAGAATTGTTTGGTGGCCGTGACCACACCACCGTGCTGCACGCGGTGCGCAAAATTGGTGGCGAGCGCCAGCAGATGACCGAACTCAACCAGCAACTGCATGTGCTGGAACAGACCCTGAAAGGCTGAAACATGGGGTTTCTAGGGAGGTCTTTGAGCCAAAAGGACAAGTCTGGGGATAGTTCTGGCACAACCGGACCCTTATCCACAGGCCGGGGCAAAAGCCCGAAGTTGTTCATATCTCGGAAGCAGTCCGATACCGGGCTGTGCACATGGATCAAAAGCATGCAAGTGCTTGATAAAAAAGGCGAAAATACGGATATCCCCAGATCCGGGCGACCCTTATCTACTACTACTAATTTAAATTAAAGAATTAAAGAATTAAAGAAGAGGTTGACATGATCGTCATCAAGGCAACGCAAGACAAGTTCCTCTCGGTTCTGCAGGCAGTCGCAGGAATCGTGGAGCGCCGCCACACCCTGCCGGTGCTGGCCAATGTGCTGATCCGCAAGACGGGCGAGCAGGTGCAGCTGACCACGAGCGACCTGGAAATCCAGATCCGCACCACGGCCGACCTGGGCGGCGACAGCGGCAACTTCACCACCACGGTGGGCGCACGCAAGCTCATCGACATCCTGCGCACCATGCCCGGTGACCAGACGGTGAGCCTCGAGTCCAGCCAGAACAAGCTCATCCTCAAGGGCGGCAAGAGCAAGTTCACTTTGCAAACCCTGCCCGCTGAAGACTTCCCGCTGGTGCAGGAGTCAGCCAGCTTCGGCCCGGTGTTCAGCGTGCCGCAAAAGACCCTGAAGGACCTGCTGGGCCAGGTGAGCTTTGCCATGGCCGTGCACGATATCCGCTACTACCTCAACGGCATCCTCTTCGTGGCCGAAGGCAAGCAACTCAGCCTGGTGGCCACCGACGGCCATCGCCTAGCATTTGCCGGCGCCACGCTCGATGTGGAAGTGCCGCGCCAGGAAGTGATCCTGCCGCGCAAGACGGTGCTTGAACTGCAGCGCCTGTTGAGCGACGCTGAAGGCAGCATCGAGATGCAGTTTGCCAACAACCAGGCCAAGTTCAGCTTTGGTGGCATGGAGTTCGTGACCAAGCTGGTCGAGGGCAAGTTCCCCGACTACAACCGCGTTATCCCGAAGAACCACAAAAACCACATCACAATGGGCCGTGCGCCCCTGCTGGCCAGCTTGCAGCGCACGGCTATTCTGACCAGCGAGAAGTTCAAGGGCGTGCGCCTGAACATCGAAGCCGGCACCTTGCGTGTGGCTGCCAACAATGCCGAGCAGGAAGAAGCAGTGGATGAGCTTGACATCGACTACGCGGGCGATGAAATCGAAATTGGTTTCAACGTCACGTATCTTATCGACGCGCTAGCCAACATGCAGCAGGAAATGGTCCGGCTCGATCTGGCCGACTCCAACAGCTCGGCACTTTTCACCATTCCCGACAACGCCACGTTCAAATACGTGGTGATGCCGATGCGCATCTGATGCTATAAAAAACAGAGCTTACCAAGCAACAAACCCGCTGGCTTCAGCGGGTTTGGTCATTCAAGTGATTGAGAAATGGGCGTTATGACCGAAGAAAACAAGAACATTGGCGAGGGTGAACCGAGCGCCGACAGCTCGAATTTCCAGCCGACGATTGACACCAACCAGGCTGGCGCAACCGAAGCCTATGGCGAAGGTTCGATCCAGATCCTCGAAGGCTTGGAAGCCGTGCGCAAGCGCCCGGGCATGTACATCGGCGACACATCCGACGGCACCGGTCTGCACCATTTGGTCTTTGAAGTGGTGGACAACTCGATCGACGAATCGCTCGCTGGTCATTGCGACGACATCCTCGTCACGATCCATTCTGACAACTCCATCAGTGTGGTGGACAACGGCCGCGGCATTCCGACCGGCGTCAAGATGGACGACAAGCACGAGCCCAAGCGCTCCGCAGCCGAGATAGCGCTGACGGAGCTGCATGCTGGCGGCAAGTTCAACCAGAACAGCTACAAGGTTTCGGGTGGTCTGCACGGTGTGGGTGTGAGCTGCGTCAATGCACTTTCAAAGATGTTGCGCCTGACCATTCGCCGAGATGGCAAGGTCCATGTGATGGAGTTCAGCAAGGGCTTCGTGCAGAACCGCATCGTGGAAACGGTGAACGGCGTGGAAGTCTCGCCCATGAAGGTGATTGGCGAGACGGAGAAGCGCGGCACCGAAGTGCACTTCCTGCCTGACACCGACATCTTCAAGGAAAACAACGATTTCCATTACGAGATCCTGAGCAAGCGCCTTCGTGAGCTGAGCTTCCTGAACAACGGCGTGCGCATCCGCCTCAAGGACGAACGCGCGGGCAAGGAAGACGATTTTGCGGGTGCCGGCGGCGTCAAGGGCTTTGTGAACTTCATCAACAAAGGCAAGACGGTGTTGCATCCCAACATCTTCCACGCCATGGGTGACCGGCAGAGCGACCAGCAGACCAACATCGGTGTGGAAGTGGCGATGCAGTGGAACAGCGGCTACAACGAGCAGGTGCTGTGCTTCACCAATAACATCCCCCAGCGCGACGGCGGAACCCACCTGACCGGCTTGCGCGCTGCCATGACCCGCGTCATCAACAAGTACATCGAAGAGAGCGAATTGGCCAAGAAGGCCAAGGTCGAGGTGACGGGCGACGACATGCGCGAAGGCCTGACCTGCGTCTTGAGCGTGAAGGTGCCCGAGCCCAAGTTCTCCAGCCAGACCAAAGACAAATTGGTCTCCAGCGAAGTGCGTGGCCCGGTGGAAGATATCGTGAGCAAGCTGCTCACCGATTACCTGCAGGAGCGCCCGAACGACGCCAAGATCATCGTCGGCAAGATCATTGAAGCGGCCCGCGCCCGCGAAGCCGCCCGCAAGGCGCGCGACATGACGCGCCGCAAGGGCGTGCTCGATGGCATGGGCCTGCCTGGCAAGCTGGCCGACTGCCAGGAAAAGGACCCAGCATTGTGCGAAATCTACATCGTGGAGGGTGACTCCGCCGGCGGTTCCGCCAAGCAGGGCCGCGACCGCAAGTTCCAGGCGATTTTGCCCCTGCGCGGCAAGATCCTGAACGTGGAAAAAGCGCGCTATGAAAAGCTGCTCACCAGCAATGAAATTTTGACGCTCATTACCGCGCTGGGTACCGGCATCGGCAAGGCGGGCGGCACCACGGGCAACGACGACTTCAACGTCGCCAAGTTGCGCTACCACCGCATCATCATCATGACCGATGCCGACGTGGACGGCGCGCACATCCGCACCTTGCTGCTGACCTTCTTTTACCGCCAGATGCCCGAACTGGTGGAGCGCGGCCACATCTACATTGCACAGCCGCCGCTCTACAAGGTCAAGGCCGGCAAGGAAGAGCTCTACCTCAAGGACGCGCCCGCGCTCGACAGCTTTTTGTTGCGCATAGCGCTCACCACGGCCACCGTGCACACCGGCGGCGCGGCCAATGCCATCTTGAGCGGCGACACCCTGGCCAACCTTGCCAACAAGCACCAGCTGGCGCAAACCGTGATCGCGCGCCTGGCGCCCTTCATGGACGCTGAAGCCCTGCGCGCCGTGGCCGATGGCGTGAGCATCCAGCTCGACACCGTGGGCGAAGCCGAGGCATCCGCCGTTGCGCTGCAGGCCAAGCTGCGCGAACTTAACGTCAATGGTGCGCCCGCGGAAGTGGCAGGGGAGTTTGACGGCCGCACCGACAAGCCCATCTTGCGCATCAGTCGCCGCCACCACGGCAACATCAAGAGCAGCATCATCACGCAGGACTTTGTGCACGGCGCAGATTACGCCGCGCTGAGCGAAGCCGCCAACACCTTCCGCGGCCTGCTGGGCGAGGGCGCAAAGGTCACGCGCGGCGAAGGCGAGCGCCTCAAGGAAGAGCGCGTGGGCGACTTCCGCCAGGCCATGGCCTGGCTAATTGCGCAGGCAGAGGGCGCCACCAGTCGCCAGCGGTACAAGGGCCTGGGCGAGATGAACCCCGAGCAACTGTGGGAAACCACCATGGACCCAACCGTGCGCCGCCTGCTCAAGGTGCAGATCGACGACGCCATCGAAGCCGACCGCGTGTTCACAATGCTCATGGGCGACGAAGTAGAGCCGCGCCGGGAGTTCATTGAGGCGAATGCGCTGCGGGCGGGGAATATTGACGTTTGAGGCTGTAGGATCCGTAAAGTGCCAAAGTAAGTGAAATAAATGACACAGTTCTGCAATCGCTGTGACTAAGTTATTGCAATTGGCCTATTGTCGACTTGCTGCGCGGTCCTATGGGTGATCCGCTTATTTGGATGAATCGCTCGCTTACCTAGTGGTCCCTTGGAGGGCTGTTGTCGAAGACTTTGACCTCCTCTGTATCCATTACGACCTGGCATTATTGGTGGAAGCAGCGAACTCTCGTTGGCGTTTGCTTACATTTGGAGGGCTAATCTTAGGATCGAGTCTGATTGCAGGGTTATTCGCCGGGTTGCGGCTCCAAAAGTCCCAGTTGTGGAAGAGCGCGAGACCAGATGTACTCGAGTAACAGTACTAGGGCTACGCTGATTTAGCAGCCGAATTTCGCGATGCTCGACGAGTACGTTTCACATTGCGAGAATTTGCGCCGAATGCAGCGAATTTCGGCATCTTTCCTACCGTTTTCGGAGGCTGT
>Ga0007834_1000409_pt1 | contig 13743 bp, 7 predicted proteins | sample CryBogCBE06Nov07_FD_71233 | JGI IMG/M metagenome (GOLD analysis project Ga0007834, IMG submission 71233) | Freshwater microbial communities from Crystal Bog, Wisconsin, USA - CBE06Nov07 | ecosystem: Environmental > Aquatic > Freshwater > Lake | place: Crystal Bog, Wisconsin, USA | collected...
CAACAGCTCAAGGAACAGAGCGCCCAGTGGGCCACGCGCAAGGACGACGCGCAGGTCGAGCTCGAAAGCCTTGCTGCCCAGGGTGAACAGGCCGGTGAACAGGCCGAGATCCTGGCGGCCCAAACCGAAGAGCAATCGGCCCGCCTGCCAGGGCTGGAGGACGCCCTGCGCAGCGCCCAGAGCCTAACCAACCAGCAGCGCGCCAGCGTGGGCCAGGTGCAGCAGCAGATCCAGGTGCTGGCCGCCGATCAACGCAATATCGACGAGCAGTCGCGCGGCCTGCAGCAGCGCCGCGAGCGGCTTGCTGCAGACAAGAACTCCCTGGCCGCGCCCGATGAACAGCGTCTGCTGAACCTGCAAACCCAACTGGCCGGCGCACAGGAAGCCAGCGAGGTGGCGGATGCGCGCCTGCATGACTTGCAGGACAGCGTGCCGCAGCTCGATGAGCAGCGGCGAGCCCATCAGCAGACCCTGAACACCGACTCGGCCCGCCAGGCAGATCTGTCCGCCCGCATGGAGGCCCTCAAGGCCCTGCAGGAAAAGGTCAAGACCGATGGCAAGCTCAAACCCTGGCTGGCCAAGCACGGGCTCGATGGATTGCAGGCCCTCTGGAGCCGCATCCATGTGGAGCAGGGCTGGGAGAGCGCCCTTGAGGCGGCGCTGCGGGAGCGCATGGCATCGCTTGAAGTCAGCCGGCTCGACATGGTGCGCTCCTTTGCCCAGGACGCGCCGCCCGCGAAGCTGGCGTTTTACAGCCCGCCCCAGGTGGCGCTGCCCGAAGGCAATGCCCGGCTTCCACGCCTGGCCGACCTGCTGCGCATCAACGACGCAGGGCAGAAGGCTCTGCTGACCGACTGGCTGCACGGCTGCTTTACAGCGCCCGATTTTGATACCGCCCTGGCTCAGCGCAGTAGCCTGCAGGCGGGCGAGGTGATTTACGTCAAAAGCGGGCACGCCGTGAGCCAGCACAGCGTGAGCTTCTATGCCCAGGACAGTGAGCAGGCAGGCCTGCTGGCGCGGGCCCAGGAAATTGAAAACCTCGAAAAGCAGCTGCGCGCCCAGCAACTGATTACCGAAGAGGCCCGTTCGGCTCTGGTGCGGGCCGAAGCGGCGTACACCGATGCCTCGCAACGCATGGTCGGTGCGCGGCGCGAAGCCAGTGAAGCCCAGACCCGCGCGCATGAATTGCAGGTGGAAACCCTGCGCCTGACGCAGCTGGCCGAGCAGACCCGCGCGCGCAGCGAGCAAATTGGCAGCGACCTGGCCGAAGTCGATGCCCAGCTGGGTGACCTGCAGGAGCGCCGGGTGACGGCCGAGGCCCGGTTTGAAGAGCTGGACATGCAACTAGCGGACAGCCAGGAGCGCCATGCCCAACTTGATGAGCGAGTCATGGATGCCGAGCGCGCCCTGCATGGAGCCCGTGAACAGTTGCGCGCACTGGAGCGCCAGGCCCAGGAGGCGCAGTTTTCGCAGCGCACACTCGAGGCGCGCAAGGCCGAACTCAGCCGCGCCATCGAAACGGCTGTGCAGCAGGCGACAAGCATCGCTGCTGATGAGGTGCGCGCGCATGAAGAGCTCGATCGGCTCACCGATGCATCCGCCCAAGCCGGACTGCAAGCTGCACTGGCCTTGAAGCTCGAGCGCGAAGGCGCCCTGGGTGCCAAGCGCAGCGAGTACGACGACCTGAGCGCCCGCCTGCGCGCCAGCGATGAGCGCAGGCTCAGCCTCGAGCGCGAACTCGATCCCCTGCGCCAGCGCATCACCGACCTTCAGCTCAAGGAACAGGCCGCCCGCCTGGGTCTTGAGCAATACACGCAATTGCTGGCCGATGCCCAGGCCGACATGGACGCCGTTGCCCAATCGGTCGTGCAAGGCAATGTACGGCTGGCTGGCCTGGCCACTGAAATTGATCGCCTCAACCGCGAAGTACAGGCTTTGGGAGCGGTCAATCTGGCCGCTCTGGATGAACTCACCACGGCACGCGAGCGCAAGGGCTTTCTGGATGCGCAATCGGCCGACCTCAACGAGGCCATGACCACACTCGAGGATGCCATCCGCAAGATCGATGGCGAAACGCGTGAGCTGCTTTCGGGCACCTTCAACACCGTCAACGAGCATTTCGGCAAGATGTTCCCCGAGTTGTTCGGGGGCGGCAATGCTCGGCTGGTGATGACGGGTGAGGAAATTCTCGATTCGGGCGTGCAGGTCATTGCCCAGCCGCCGGGCAAGAAAAACCAGTCGATTGCGCTGCTCTCCGGCGGTGAGAAGGCGCTGACCGCCATCGCCCTGGTGTTTGCCATCTTCAACCTCAACCCGGCGCCCTTTTGCCTGCTCGATGAGGTCGATGCGCCGCTGGACGACGCCAACACCGAGCGCTATGCCAAGCTGGTCACCAGCATGAGCCGCGAGACCCAGTTCCTGTTCATCAGCCACAACAAGATCGCCATGGAAATGGCCGAGCAGCTGATCGGCGTGACCATGCAGGAGCAGGGCGTCTCCCGCATCGTGGCTGTGGACATGGAAGCTGCAGTAACCTTGGCGGAGGCTGCGTGAGCAGCCTGACCCTGGGCCTAGCCGTGCTCGGTGGCTTGGTGCTGGCGGCCGTCGTGGCACACAGCACCTGGACCGCCCGCCGCAGTGCCCCGCGCCAGGCGCAAAGCCTGCCGCCACAGGCCGGCGACGACCCTGCCCAGGCTCGGCGAACCGAGCCCCAGTTTGACGCAGAGATTGGAAAACCAGCCCCGGTCGAGCGCCGCGCCGGACTCGACGCCCTGATCGATGGCATCGCTTCCATCAGCCTGGACGATGAAAACACCCTCGTCTCCGGCGAGGCGGCCATCGCTGCCCTGCCGCCCACACGGCGGGCGGGGAGCAAGCCTTTTGCTGTCGAGGGTCTCAACAGTGCCACGGGTCTGTGGGAGCCGCCTGCAGCGGGTCAGCGCTACAGCGCATTCCAGGCGGGCGTGCAACTGGCCAACCGGGTGGGTGCGCTCAACGAAATTGAATATTCCGAATTTGTCATGAAGACCCAGGGGTTTGCCGACCGCGTGGGCGGCACGCCCGAGTTCACCGAAATGCTCCACGAGGTGGCGCGGGCGCGCGAATTGGACCAGTTTGCCAGTGCCCACGATGCCCAGCTTAGCTTTACATTGCGGGCCGGCAACGCAGCCTGGAGCCCGGGCTATGTGCAGCAGCATGCCGCCCGGTTGGGCTTTGTGCCCGGCATGATTCCCGGGCGCATGGTGTTACCGGGCTACGAACCGGGTTCGCCGCCCGTGCTCGGCCTGGCTTTCGATACCCAGGCTGCGCTGGCAGACGATCCAACCCAGTCGGCTATCCATACACTGACCCTCAGCCTGGACGTACCGCATGTGGCGCGCCCGGAGCGGCCCTTCGTGCGCATGCGCGAGACCGCCATCGCCCTGTCCGCCAGCATGGACGGGGTGCTGTGTGATGACGAGGGTCAGCGTATTGCGCCCGAGGCGCTGGACGGCATCGGCGCCGATCTGGAGCAGCTCTACGACACGCTCGAAGCACGCGACCTCGCGGCGGGCTCGGGCCTGGCCAGGCGCCTGTTCAGCTGAAGCCAGGCGCCCAAGCGATGGACGACGCCACCCGGATCGCTGCCTTGCGTGAGCAATTGCACGCGCACGGCCACCGGTATTACGTGCTGGACGCCCCGCAAGTTCCCGATGCCGAATACGACCGGCTGTTCCGGCAGTTGCAGGACCTGGAGGCTGCACACCCCGAACTCATGACTGCCGATTCACCGACGCAGCGGGTTGGTGGCAAGCCCCTTGCCGGGTTCGCCAGCGTGCGCCATGCGGTGCCTATGCTGAGCATCCGCACCGAAACCGACACCGAGCCCAGCGGAGCCCAGGCCTTTGACCTGCGCATCCGCAAGGAGCTCGGCCTGGCCGAGTCAGACCCGCCGGTCGAATATGTGGCCGAACTCAAGTTCGACGGCCTGGCCATCAATCTGCGCTATGAGTTGGGCGTGCTGGTGCAGGCGGCCACCCGCGGCGATGGCGCGGTGGGCGAAGACGTCACCCAGAACATCCGCACCATCGGCCAGATTCCCCTGCGGCTGCCGACTGGCGTTCCGCTGGTCCTGGAAGTGCGCGGCGAGGTCTACATGCGCCGCGACGATTTCGAGCGCCTCAACGAACAGCAGCGCGAGAAGGGCGACAAAACTTTCATCAATCCGCGCAACACCGCTGCAGGTGCAGTGCGCCAGCTCGACCCCGCCGTGGCGGCCCAGAGGCCCCTGAGTTTTTTTGCCTATGGCCTGGGCGAGGTCAGCGGGCCCAGCCAGGGCGGAACGGAATTCGATACCCATTTTGAGCTCCTGCAGACCCTTAAGTCCTGGGGATTTCCCGTTGCGGCCAGCACCAGCCGGGCGCTGGGCGCTAGCGAATTGATATCGTTTCATGCGCGCATCGCAGCCGAGCGCGATGCGCTGCCCTTTGATATTGACGGCGTGGTCTACAAGGTCAACAGCCTCACTTTACAGCGCCAGCTGGGTTTCGTAACCCGCGAGCCGCGCTGGGCCGTTGCGCACAAATACCCGGCCCAGGAACAGCTGACGACCGTATTGTCCATCGATGTACAGGTCGGGCGCACTGGTAAGCTCACACCCGTGGCCAAGCTCGCCCCCGTGTTCGTAGGTGGCGTGACGGTGACCAATGCCACCCTGCACAACGAAGACGAGGCCCTGCGCAAGGACGTCCGCGTGGGCGATACGGTGATCGTGCGCCGGGCTGGCGATGTCATTCCTGAAGTGGTGAGCGTGCTGCCGGACAAGCGCTTGGCGGGTGCGCAGCCGTTCAGCATGCCGCGCGTCTGCCCTGTTTGCGGAAGTGCCGCTTTGCGCGAAGAAGGCGAGGCGGACTACCGCTGCACGGGCGGGCTTTTTTGCAGCGCCCAGCGCAAACAGGCCATCCTGCATTTCGCGCAGCGGCGCGCTGTCGAGGTCGATGGCCTGGGGGACAAGCTGGTGGACCAGCTGGTGGACGCTGGCATCGTCAAGACCTTGCCCGATCTCTACCGGCTGGGCCTGCTCGCCCTCGCCAATCTGGACCGGATGGCCGAGAAATCGGCACAGAACCTGCTTGACGCGCTACAAAAATCGAAGCAAACCACGCTACCGCGCTTCTTGTTCGGGCTGGGCATCCGCCACGTCGGCGAGGCGACCGCCAAGGAGCTGGCGCGCCATTTCGGCGCCCTGGATCCGATCATGGCTGCCGATGAGGCGCAGCTGCTCGAGGTGGCTGACGTCGGCCCCATCGTGGCCCGCAGCATCCAGACTTTTTTTGCCCAGGCCCACAACCGGGAGGTTGTGGAGCAGTTGCGTGCCTGTGGCCTGCAGTGGCCCGAGGGCGCTCCCGCCGGGCGCACCGCGCTGCCCCTGGCCGGCAAGACCCTTGTCATCACCGGCACCCTGCCTACGCTCAGCCGCGAGCAGGCCAAGGAAAGGCTGGAGGCAGCCGGCGCGAAAGTGGCCGGATCGGTGAGCAAGAAGACCGATTACGTTTTGGCCGGTGCCGAGGCGGGCAGCAAGCTCGACAAGGCCCGGGAGCTTGGAGTCGCCGTGATTGCCGAGGCGGATCTGGAGGAACTGCTCAATGGCCATCCATGAAATTCTGAAAATGGGCGACCCGCGCCTGCTGCGCATCGCGCAGCCGGTCACGGACTTCGACTCGGACGATCTGCACAATCTGGTGCGCGACATGTTCGAGACCATGGCATCCGTCAACGGTGCCGGCCTAGCCGCGCCGCAGATCGGCGTGGACCTGCAACTCGTCATCTTTGGTACGGAAGCGGTCAACCCGCGTTACCCGGATGCGCCGCCGGTTCCGCGCACGGTGCTATGCAATCCGGTGATCACCCCGCTGGGCGTGGAAGTAGAGGAGGGCTGGGAGGGCTGCCTGTCCGTGCCCGGCCTGCGCGGCGTGGTGCCACGCTTCGCCCGCATTCGCTATACCGGGCTGGATCCGTACGGTGACCCGATTGACCGTGTGGCCGAGGGCTTCCACGCGCGCGTGGTCCAACATGAATGCGACCACCTGATCGGCAAGCTCTACCCGATGCGGGTGCGCGATTTCACCCGCTTTGGTTTTACCGAGGTTTTGTTCCCCGGCCTGGACGCGCACGAAGACGATTAGGGCTTTTTGAGGTAAGGTGCATGGCTCACAAGAACAATCCGGAGACAACCATGAGCTTTTCTTTTGCCTTGCGCCGGGCCTGTGCCGGTGCATTTTTCCTGGCCAGTGCCGCACACGCCCAGATGGGACCCGACCTGGCGGACAAACTGCGCAGCATGGGCCGGGTAATTGACCCGCCCGCCACCGGCGCGCTCTATGCCCCGCGGGTGCTGGACAAGGAGCCTTACGCCGGCGTCACGGTGCAGCGCGATATTGCTTACGGCAGCGACCCGCGCCATCTGCTCGATGTGTTTGTGCCCGAGGGTGCTGCGAGCGCGCCCCGGCCTGTGCTCATCTTTGTCCACGGCGGCGCGTTTACCCGCGGTGACCGGCGCGCGCCCGGCAGCCCGTTCTATGACAACCTGATGCTCTGGGCCGTGCGCAACGGCATGGTTGGCGTGAACATGACCTATCGCCTGGCGCCCAAGGACCTCTGGCCCGCCGGAGCCCAGGACATCGGGCTGGCCGTGCGCTGGGTCCGCGACAACATTGCTGCCCGCGGCGGCAACCCGGGCAAGGTGTTCCTGATGGGCCATTCGGCCGGCGCAGCCCATGTCGCCTCCTACGTGGCCGATCCGCGCTTCCAGCAGGTGCCCGGTTCCGGCTTGGCAGGCGCGCTTATGCTCTCGGGGATTTTCAGCCTCTCATCGGACCTTTCCAACGCCGAGTCGGCCGTCAAGATGTACTACGGCGACGACCCGGCCACCTTTGCCGAACGCTCTGCCCAGAATGGCCTGGTCAAGACGCAGGTTCCGCTCTGGGTTGGTTATGCCGAACTGGACCCACCAGCGTTCGAGCCGCAATCCGTTGGCCTGCGTGATGCGCTGTGCAAGGCCGGGCGCTGCCCGGGCTTTATCAAGTTCCCGAGCCACAGCCACATGTCGGAGATCTACTCGGTCAACACCGATGACAAACAGGTCAGCGACGCCATGCTGGCATTTGTGAGAGCGCATTGAACGATCCCGCCTCGAGGCGCCTGTCCCCCGTGGGCTTTGAGGTCAAGTGGGAGACTGTCCGCGGTACAGGTGCCGACATGCACCTGCGCTCCTTGCTCGATCGCCAGCAATTCCATGACCCGGATGGCGAAGCCGAGCGGGCGGGCATTTCCTCGGCGACCTGGCCGCTGTTTGGATTGCTCTGGCCATCGGGGCGCGTGCTGGCCCACCACATGCTGTCTTTCGAGATTGCCGGCAAGCGGGTGCTGGAACTGGGCTGCGGGCTGGCTCTGGCCAGTCTGGTGGTGCACAGGCGCGGAGGGGACATCACGGCAAGCGACAACCACCCGCTAGCCGAAGGATTCCTGGTCGAAAACCTGCGCCTCAATGCCCTGTTGCCCATGAAGTACGCAACAGGCAATTGGGGAAGAAGCAATCCCGCCCTGGGATTATTTGACGTGATTATCGGCAGCGACATCTTGTACGACCGGGGCCAACCCCAAGCCCTTTCGGAGTTCATTGACCTGCATTCGGGGGCCCATGTCGAAGTAGTCATTGTCGATCCTGACCGCGGCAACATCGCGGGGTTCAATCGCTGCATGGCTGCGCTGGGCTATGACCACGCGCAGACACGCGTCACCCAGTTGCCCGATGCGCAATCGGGCTACAAGGGCCGGGTTCACCGGTATGACCGCCACAGCGAAGCGCAGGCTGCCCCGGCTCCGTAGACGCATGCTGCGCAAGCGCGCTTCGGGCCAGCCTTGCCGGATCAGGCCGCAAGCGCTTCCAGCAACTCAGTTTCAATCGCGATCTGCGCCTTGTTGTTCTGCAACTCGGCACCATCAACCAGAAAGGTGTCCTCCACCCGCTCACCGAGTGTGCTGACCTTGGCCAGCTGCAAGTTGATCTGGTGCTTGGCCAGGACCCGGGCCACGCTGTAGAGCAGGCCGACACGGTCGCTGGCCGAGATGCTGAGCAGCCAGCGCTGGGCTTTTTCGTCGGGGGCCAGGCTGACCCGGGGCGCAATGGGAAAGCTCTTGACCCGGCGCGAGACGCGGCCACGGCTGGGGGGCGGCAACTCGCTCTGCTGAACAATAATGCTGGCAAGGTTGGCTTCCACCATGGTCATGAGTTCGCGGTAATGCTCGGGCAGGATTGCTGTCACGACCTGGAAGGTGTCCAGCGCGTAGCCATTGCGCGTCGTGTGCACCCGGGCGTCCAGGATGCTGAAGCCGGACTGGTCGAAATAGCCGCAGATACGGGCAAAGAGATCGCTTTGGTCGGGTGTGTAGACCATCACCTGCAAGCCTTCGCCAACAGGCGAAAGGCGGGCCCGCACAACCGGCTTGGTGGCCGCTGCCGGGTCTTCCGAGGCCAGTGCACGCGCCAGGTGGCGCGCATGCCAGGCGATGTCGGATGCGTCGTGGCGCATGAAGTAGCCCACGTCTAGCGTGTCCCAGAGCGCCTTCTCGCTGCCCGAGGCCATGCCATGCAGGGCCATCTTGGCCAGGGCTTCGCGCTTGCGCAGTTCCACTTCGGCGTCGGGGTCGGGCGCACGGCCGCCGAGGGTGCGAAGGGTGTAGCGGAAAAGGTCCTCCAGTAGTTTGCCTTTCCAGGCATTCCAGACCTTCGGGCTGGTGCCGCGGATGTCGGCTACCGTGAGCAGGTAAAGGGCGGTCAGGTAGCGCTCGTTGCCCACGCGCCGGGCAAATGCGCCAATCACCTCTGGATCGCTGAGGTCTTCCTTCTGGGCGATGCGGCTCATGCTCAGGTGTTCGTTGACCAGGAATTCGATCAGCTGCGCGTCTTCCCGGGCAATGCGATGATGGCGGCAAAAAATGCGGACCTCGGCCGCGCCCAGTTCAGAGTGGTCCCCACCGCGCCCCTTGGCGATGTCATGAAACAGCGCCGCCACGTAAAGGATCCAGGGCTTGTCCCAGCCCGCAGCCAGTTGAGAACACTGGGGGTATTCGTGGGCATGCTCGGCCATGAAAAAGCGCCGGACATTGCGTAGCACCATCATGATGTGCTGGTCCACGGTGTAGACATGAAACAGGTCATGCTGCATCTGGCCAACGATGCGCCGGAAAACCCAGAGGTAGCGTCCGAGTACCGAGGTCTGGTTCATCAGGCGGATGGCATGGGTCACGCCTGCGGGTGACTGAAGGATCCTGGTGAAGGTAGCCCGGTTGACCGGGTCCTTGCGGAAAGCCCCATCCATGACCTTTCGCGCATTGTAGAGCGCGCGCAGGGTGCGGGCGGACAGGCCCTTGACGCCCACCGTTGTCTGGTAGAGCAAGAAGGTCTCGAGGATGGCGTGGGGCTGGGTCTGGTAGAGGTCGTCGCTGGCCACATCGATCATGCCGGCCTTCTCATTGAAGCGCGCATTGATCGGCCGCAGTGCATGCGTGCTGGGATTGAGGCGCTCCTCGATATTGAGCAACAGGATCTGGTTGAGCTGGGTCACAGCCTTGGCGGCCCAGTAATAGCGGTGCATCAGCGCCTCGCTGGCGCGCCGCGGCAGTCGGGTGCTGGCATCGGCCTCATAGCCAAAGCTCTCGGCCACCGCCGTTTGCAGGTCAAACACCAGACGGTCTTCCCGCCGGCCGGCCAGCAGATGCAGGCGGATCCGGATCAGGCAGAGCAAGGCCTCATTGCGCTTGATTTCGCGCACCTCCAGGGGGGTGGCCAGAGATTTGCGCGCCAGCTCGTCCCAGCTTTTGCCTAGGCCCGCTGCTTTGGCTACCCACAGGATGGTCTGCAGATCCCGCAGACCGCCGGGTGCCTCCTTGCAATTGGGCTCCAGGGAGTAGGGTGTGTTCTGGTGCCGGTTGTGGCGCTGACGCAGCTCCAGGGTCTTGGCAATGAAGAAGGCCCGGGGATCGAGTGCGGCCAGGAAGCGCTTGCGGAACTGGGCATACAGGGGTGTGTAGCCGCAAATCACCCGCGATTCCAGAAGGGAGGTCTGGACTGTCACGTCCTTTGCCGCCTCATCCACGCACTCGGCCACGGTACGGATGCTCGAGCCGATCTCCAGGCCTGCATCCCAGCAACTGCCGATGAAACGCTCCATCCTGGCCTTGAGTGCCGGGTCGGCTTCCGGGTTGGCCGTGGCGGGCAGCAGGACCAGAACGTCCACATCCGAATGCGGGAACAGTTCGCCGCGCCCGAACCCGCCCACTGCCACCAGGCAAAAATCAGGGGGAAGGCTGGCCAGTTCCCATAATTCCACCAAGACAGCATCGGTCAGCAGGCTCAGGGCCTGCAGCGACTTGCGCACGCCGCGGGTCGAGGAGCCCGTCGCGGCCATGGCATGCAGCAGGGCCTCTTTGCGCTCGCGGTAAGCCTCGCGCAGGGCTTTGAATTCAGGCATGCGCAGGCCCGCTCAGGCGGTGACGAAGGCGGGGGTGGACGGGCTGCCTGCCGACATCGTCAGCACTTCGTAGCCGGTTTCGGTCACCAGGACCGTGTGTTCCCATTGGGCCGACAGGGAGTGGTCCTTGGTCACGATGGTCCAGCCGTCGCCCAGTTCCTTGATGTCCCGGCGGCCGGCGTTGATCATGGGCTCGATGGTGAAGGTCATGCCGGGCTTGAGTTCGTCAAGGGTACCGGGTTTGCCGTAATGCAGCACCTGGGGTTCTTCGTGGAAGACCTTGCCGATGCCGTGGCCGCAAAATTCGCGCACCACGGAATAGCCATGCCCTTCGGCGAACTTCTGGATGGCATGGCCGATATCGCCCAGGCGCGCTCCGGGCTTGACCTTCATGATGCCGTGCCACATAGCGTCGAAGGTCACTGCGCACAGGCGCTTGGCCGCGATGGACACATCACCGATGAGGTACATGCGGCTGTTGTCGCCAAACCAGCCGTCCGGCGTGATCACGGTGACATCGATGTTCATGATGTCGCCCTTCTTGAGCGGCTTCTCATTGGGAATGCCGTGGCAGACCACATGGTTGAGCGAGGTGCACAGCGAAGCAGGGAAGGGCGGGTAACCCGGTGGCTGGTAGCCGATTGTGGCCGAGCGGGTGTTTTGCACCTTCACCATGTATTCATTTGCCAGGCGGTCAATTTCCTTGGTGGTAACGCCCGGTTGCACGAAGGGCGTGAGGTAGTCCAGCACTTCCGAGGCCAGCTTGCATGCCTGGCGCATGCCTGCGATGCCATCGGCGTCTTTGTAGGTAATCGTCATCTGTTGATTATCTCAGGCCGCAGCCTCGGTAAAATCTGGCCCAATGTCGCAACTGCCCGCCCCCACACTCCATTGTTTTGCAGGGGGCAATGCCCTCTCGGACGCCCGCAACCGCACGCTGCTGGCGCAATTGCAGGAAATCCAGCCCCGGGTTCGCAAAATCCAGGCGCAATACTGGCACTGGGCGCAGTTCGATCATGCCCCCGATGCCCCAACCTTGGCCCGTCTGGGGGATTTGCTGCGCTACGGGGATCCGTTTGAAGACCAGGCCGAGGGCGCGCTGGTCGTCGCCATGCCGCGCATCGGCACCGTCTCGCCCTGGGCTTCGAAAGCCACCGACATTGCCCGCAACTGCTCCATTGCGGTGCACCGGGTCGAGCGGGTGGTCCATTACCACCTGCAGTGGAGCCCCCTGGCCGGATTGCTCGGTGGTGGCGATGTGCATCAACTGGCCGCTGTCCTGCACGACCGCATGACCGAGTCGGTGGCAACGTACGCCGATGCAGCGGCGGCCTTGTTCACCACGCTGCCAGCCGCGTCACTGGAAACGGTGGATCTGCTCGGCGGTGGTCGCGCCGCGCTGGAACAGGCCAATAGCCGATTCGGGCTCGCACTGGCTGACGATGAAATGGAATACCTGCTGCAGTCCTTCAGTGCACTGGGGCGCAACCCGACCGATGTCGAACTGATGATGTTTGCCCAGGCCAACAGCGAACATTGCCGCCACAAGATTTTCAATGCAAGCTTCACGGTGGATGGCGTGCTCCAGGAGCGCAGCCTGTTTTCGATGATCCGCCATAGCCACCAACAAAGCCCGCAACATACGGTTGTGGCCTATTCCGACAATGCCTCGATCATGGAAGGCGGCGTGCGCACCCGGTTTCTGGCCAAATCGCCCGAAAGTGCTCGTGAAACCGGCGTAGGAAGCTATAAAAAAGATAGCGTATTGCAGCACGTCCTGATGAAGGTGGAGACCCACAACCACCCCACGGCCATCAGCCCCTACCCAGGGGCCAGCACCGGCGCTGGTGGCGAAATCCGGGACGAAGGTGCCACCGGGCGCGGCTCGCAACCCAAGGCGGGGCTTACCGGCTTCACGGTCTCAAAGATTGACTGGTCGCCGGTTGCTGGAGCCAATTCGGAAGTGAAGTCGGGCTACGGCAGGCCCGGCCACATTGCCACCCCCTTGCAAATCATGATCGAGGGCCCGCTGGGAGGAGCCGCGTTCAACAATGAATTCGGACGCCCCAACCTGTTGGGCTATTTCCGTGAATACGAGCAGACCGTGGTGAGCGACCGGGACACCGTCCAGCGCGGCTACCACAAGCCCATCATGATCGCCGGCGGCCTGGGCAGCATCGACGCTGGTCTGACAAAAAAGATCGACTTCCCGGCGGGCAGCCTCCTGATCCAGCTTGGCGGTCCTGGCATGCGCATCGGCATGGGCGGGAGCGCTGCCAGCTCGATGGCTACCGGCGCCAATGCGGCCGAGCTGGATTTTGACTCCGTGCAGCGGGGCAATCCAGAGATTGAGCGACGCGCGCAGGAAGTCATCAAGCACTGCTGGGCGCAGGGTTCAGCCAACCCCATCCTCGCGATCCACGATGTGGGTGCGGGAGGGCTCTCCAACGCCTTTCCGGAGTTGACCAACGACGCCGGACGCGGCGCGCGATTCGACCTGCGCAAGGTGCCGCTCGAAGAGTCCGGCATGGCACCCAAGGAAATCTGGTGCAACGAAAGCCAGGAGCGCTACGTTCTGGCGATTGCACCCGATTCGCTCTCCCGCTTTCAGGCATTTTGCGAGCGTGAGCGCTGCCCCTTCGCCGTGGTCGGTGTGGCTACGGAAGAGCGCCAACTGGTAGTTGCCGATGCCGCGTCCGGGGGCCAGTCGCCCGTGGACATGCCCATGAACGTGCTGCTGGGCAAACCGCCAAAGATGGAGCGGAACGTCCAATCCATTGCGCGCCAGTTCAAGCCGCTGGATCTGGATGGCGTGAGCCTGCAGGACGCCGTCATCAAGGTCCTGAGCCATCCAACGGTGGCATCGAAACGCTTCCTCATCACCATTGGTGACCGCACGGTTGGGGGCCTCAGCCACCGCGACCAGATGGTGGGGCCTTGGCAGGTTCCAGTGGCCGACTGCGCCGTGACGCTGGCCGATTATTCGGGCTTCGCGGGCGAGGCCATGAGCATGGGCGAGCGCACGCCGCTGGCCGTTCTGGATGCGCCGGCTTCGGGCCGCATGGCGGTGGCCGAGGCCATCACGAATCTGCTGGCCGCGCCCATTGAGCTCGCGCGCGTCAAGCTCAGCGCCAACTGGATGGCGGCCTGCGGCGAGCCCGGCGAGGATGCAGCGCTCTATGCGACCGTTCGCGCTGTCGGCATGGAGCTGTGCCCGCAGCTGGGCATCAGC
>Ga0007834_1000410_pt1 | contig 13738 bp, 13 predicted proteins | sample CryBogCBE06Nov07_FD_71233 | JGI IMG/M metagenome (GOLD analysis project Ga0007834, IMG submission 71233) | Freshwater microbial communities from Crystal Bog, Wisconsin, USA - CBE06Nov07 | ecosystem: Environmental > Aquatic > Freshwater > Lake | place: Crystal Bog, Wisconsin, USA | collected...
ATCGTGGCCTGCTGTTCAGTGACGTTCATAAAGGTGACGGTCGTAGTGCCCTCAAGCTCCCAGCAAACTACGCACCTGATCGTAAATCGGGGAGGGGGGTAGAGTCGAGCCTGTTGGGCGTCATGGTGACTACAATTCAGGATCCAATCATACGAGAGGCTCCCCAGAAGTGACGTCGCACCAGGTCCACCGTCTTAGAAAAATGCACTCGGAGGGCGGGAGCACTGTTCCCGTGGGTTCACTGAAGAGAGGGGTATATAGTACAGCACACCTCCGCTTGACGCATATATAAAAGAGTATAAGCGGCAGCATGTATGATGGTGCAGTCCGGAGGTGTAAGAAGAAAAAAGGATCGGTCGGCGGGGAGAGAGTTGGAGAAGGGCAAGTTAATGCAGACGTTCGTCAACTTTGTTGAAGAAGGAAGACCTTGCGCGGGGAGCGGAAGTGCTTACGAGCGTCTGGTCAGGAAGAAAGATGTGAACATGGTGGAAATCTTCCTGTTCAGTCTTCCACAGGCCCCGCAAAGGGTCCGCTAGGAGCAAGACGCGTGGATGGCGTTAAAGGGAATTTAACCTTGGTAGATGGTCGGGGTCCAGTGAGCCTGGTCCAGTGTTTGAAGTACACGGAGAGATGCGATAGTCACCCGCACAAAGTGCAGACTGGCTGGGGGAGAGACCGGTGTGGCAGTGCAGGTAGACAGACGTACGCCCTGCGGCCCACGCTAGGACCAGAAGACGGATCATGCATTAAAGGAGGGGTAATCGTACCACCTGTCCGCCCAATGTGCCCTGGAGGACTTCGATAACGATTGAGAGGAGTTCATGGTTGCGAGAGGGGAAGAAAATGACCCATTCTGTCGAGTTGGCAAGTTGGGCCCATTATTTCCGAAACCACGAGTCCCGATCCGTCGGTCTGTTGCAGCGTGCACCCTGCATAGGGTACCTGCACTATTTTTTGGCGCTACACTGCTTAAACTGCTCCGTATCTCTACTTTAGCATACTTCGACTGCTCAGTAGGTGGCGTATGTCCGCCACCGGCAGCTGACCGTGATTAACGGCCTGGTGTGGGTTAGAAACGCTTACACTGAACTAAGTTCACTTCACACTACTATTAGTTAGATACTTCTGGTTCTACATTACCATACTATCAGGTGGTGTTTCGCTGCCCCCTGACGATATATGCCGTAATCGATGAGTGTGGTTAGCTGCTATCTAGTTTGGCACGTGAATGATTGATGAGCGTTGTAGCGCGGGACGGTTCACATTCTGTTCTTCGGTGCACGTGCTAGACGAGACTACACTCTTGGTACTCCTTTCTATGCTGTCATCTAAATTATTTTACTACCTACATGAAATTTGAAAATGAAGTGTTCGTTAAGTCGACGGAAGTTATTTAAAAATTAAAAGATTCGACAGTTGTAAATTATTATAGAATAGCATCAAGGGTGAAGGATGTTTTGGTGAAAGTGTGTGGGGCTAAAAAGCCGGTTAAGTCGCGATGCTGCCAGATGGAAAAAGATGTTTTTTGAAGAATGTTCTAGAAGGTTCCATATCGGATCGAGTAAAGGAGTTGCAAATATGTAGAGCCAAGATTAGCGCGATAGGCGAGGCTGATGAGATCAAGTATCTTGAGTGCTGGGAGTTCTACAAGCGAGGAGCTGAGGAGAGAGCTGCCGAAGATGAGGAGTTCGGCGGGGCTTGGAAGCACTTGCCTCCCTGCGGTCACCATTGACGCGATAACGTGGAAATAACAAGACCTGGTTGATTCCGAGCATAGCGCAAAAGATTTCAAGCATAATTTGTTTGTTTCGCGTCGACATTTTATTAACACGTGACAAAATGGAAGAAGCCGTTCGACAACGGCAAAATGGCAAACGAGTCAGCTAATCACTTCTGCGCATGTAGCGAGAAAAGCATAGCCAGACCCGTTGAAGAGCATACCGCTGTGGATGTTGACGTTCAGGAAGCGCGTAGGGGTGGCATCTATCAAGCGAATGAGCTGATGCGTCGCGAGAAGCGCACAGTGCCGATGTGGTTGGGGTGGGCGAGCCCCCTTGTTTAGACACAGAAGTCGAGCCTCAACATAAGCTTACAGCCAAGCCTGCAAGGACCGACGAAGCAGGAGTAGGGTGTACTTCTGTGGTTTATGTCAATTGTATGCACAGCGAGGGAGGATTCGACGCAGAAGAAATCGCGCCAGAGTGGGCGTATTTTTCTTACGAGGGTTCAGCCACATTTTAGATTATTGAAGAAGCTTCAATGACATGTCTTGCGGCGAGATTACGCGGTCCCGAGAGCACTGTAGAGGGTTATAGTTGACTAAAACCGATTCTGAGGAGGCTTGAAGATCGACAAGGGTCAGTGGTGAGGCGAATCGTTCATGTCCTGATCATACGGCCTAAGGTAGCACCCTGCAGAAATTGACAGCGGAGCGCAGCTACATCGAAGAATGCACGCGGGCTAACCTTCACGACGTTTAGGGAGTTGTTAATTTTATATCAGAATGGAAAGCTTAGAGCTTTGAAGCAAAGATTTTGGAGAGGGACGGCAAGCGCGCTGGTCTCTTGAGAAATCTCTGATACCTGTGACGATGACTTGGCAGCCAGGTAGGTAGTAATCGAGGGTTTAGCAGACTCATGCGAAAACTCAAGATCGCTTGCGATCCTAGGTGACGAAGAGTCACTGGTCTACAATGATCCGTCGCTTGGGCGGGATGGTCTGCAAAGTGATCTTACTCAAGTGAAATTCACTGCCGGAGTGCTAGCGGTCTGGGACGTGGGGGATACAAGCGTAGGATTGAATGGTAAAGGTCGTCAGTCTGTGTAGAGGCGTGACCTGACCACGTCGCGGAGTTGGGATGGGCTGAAAGAGCTCGAGCCTCAGACATTGCTCTGGTGGTTCATGAGCTTGCCTTGTTACAACCACTGTCTACCGGCGGTGATCGGTACTGTTTCTAGCTACTTCATGTATTAACGAGCTGATTTTCGGTAAGCTGCACCTCTGCTACTCTGCTCTATACTACAGTCTGGAAAAGGAAGGGGGAGAAAGTGGTGCAAGAGGGGCTAAGAAAACAAGACCAAGGCAGCGACAGGGAGGAGCGCACATGAGGCCGAAGTGGTTTTGCCGGCCAAACATTTCCATCGAGACCGTAGGAAAGAAGACTCGACACCCAGTAACATAGGCGAATGCACTACAGGGTAGGCACTGTGAGTGGAAAGTGATGGAGGCTCTAGTGACCATTATCCAGCTGCCAAATTAGTACTCGTAACCAAAATCCCTTTCTAAAGCACACCATTTACAACTAAAGCAGGACAAGATCAGAGATCCCATTTATCAAAAATATGCACTTAGTTTTGCACTATTTTTGCCCGTAGGCGCAAAGCGCTTATTGTCGTATATCCCAACGGAATACTAAATCCTATCAGGAACTGAGCAAGTAAAATATGTTGACTTCAAACTATTTAATTTATCACGCGATCTGGACTATCCCAGAATACAAGAGAAGACTCGGGATTTGTAACTTCGAGCTCTTCAAGTGATCCACAGCATCAAACCTTGGTGGATATGTACTCCATGGAGAACAAAGTAAGGTATAAAGGCAGTTTCAGCAGTGCAGTGGTCTATCTCTCGGGCTTCAGCAGATTCGGGATTGATGATCTCTTAATATTCATAGAATACCACCTACGACGGGAGTTTTTGCTGATATCAGCCTTCTGAAAGAATGAAAATTTCAATGGAGTTACCCCTTTCTACATACCGCTTTTCAGAGACAGAAAGTTCAGCTTTAGTGACCCAGTCACCGGCGTATAAAGAATCAATTTTACAACCGACAAAAACTTCTATGAATACCATTTATTTGTTAAAATAAAATATCAGTGAGAATACTTATATTTACTTTAAACTGTTTTCGAGTTTATGGTAGTCATTATACGCAAGGAAAGTCGTTTGAAAGACCATTTATGCCTAGAAAAATGAGAGAATCTGTGTTTCGGATAGCATTATGCGAGTATTTAATCGCACGATACCCTACTTGTTGCGGATGCAGGGACCATACATATCATTCACCCATCCTTTACTCGCTTCGATTGCACACTGGCTCAGAGGACAGAATGCCAGAGAAATGATGTAGATGTCAGCGGCAGACTCACTATATAACTCACTGCTCTTAAGGATACGTTGTTCCTGTATGAAATCCTGTTCCTACAGGAAGGCAACTGACCCGCTGGACTACACTTATCTTCGGCAACAGAATAGTTATCTTCGGCAGAGGCCGGATGCGAAGTTGTTTTTCTACTTTTTTCTATTTGCCTGTTTGTTTCCCTTATTCTTTCCCTGTGCTTTAGATACTCCAGTCGTCTGTAAAGCTGCTGACGAAACTGCCGGTCTCCCGATTTCTAAGAAATTTTATGGGATTTGGACTAATTCATCGGCGCTCCACACTGTCACTGGGGTGTTGACTTAGGACCTTATTATAACTCTTCTTATTTTTAGAGTGGGTGAGAGTGGAGAAGAGTGAAAGCTGTGTTTTAATAGAGGGGGGCATTCTATAGCTGTTTTTGTATTTTTCTCTTTCCCCGGGTAACTGACGTGCCAAGGGTTTTTTCTGGAGCTGGTACTGGATTGTAGAGCTTGTATTTCCGTGGGTGTTGTGTCATGATGCAAGGATGCATTTCCGGTGAAGGGTTTACGCTAATGATTAATTTAAACTCCAATTTTGACTAGAATTACAGCTCCACCAGCCGCCGCATCGACCAATTATATGAGATATAGCGCGTACTGGAATGCTTTAGCACTTAACCCGGAGATTTCCATTGTCTGTTATTTATCGATTAGGCTACGGTGGAGATAAACGGTGATTTTCCCTTTTCCTAGTTGTCCACTTGCCCTTACTCCTAGAGCAAAATGCCATATTAGCTTGTAAAGTGCATGGTGAAATTATGGTTGTAATATTTTGCCAAGCTACGTATTAAGGATTTTCTTATAAGTATTTAGTTTTGCTTATATTAACATTCAGAGTACCGATAAGGGTAATGAGACAATAGATTAGAATAGTAGCCTCGCGTCGTATTGTACAGGGGGACAGCGAGAATCTCCGTGACTTGATTCAAAAATATTTGCTCCGCTGTGGTAGGTTTCCTCGCCTTCCAATGCGTCGAGTATTCTTCTAACGGTCTTGTTGGCGATTTCTGGCCGGTCAAAACAATTTGGCCCCATGTGCGCTTCTCCCCGCCGCCTAAACTCATCGACCATATTGCTGGTGGTCTCCGACCCGCCTTCGGTGGACCAAAGCTCAACTTGCGTACCTCAAAGTCCCTCACCTGCTCTCCTATGTACATAGAGGGTGGTTATTTACTAGTTGGTGCCTTCGGCTATGACTGACTTCCCTGTTTTGTCTTTCATATTTACCACTTAGTAATAAATAACTATTGAATTTTCGGCAAAAACCTGCCCTCCGATGCAAACCTAAACACCTGGGGTGAACGCGGCTAGAAATGGCATTTATTGGATCAAACTGTGCCCAAGCAAGAGCAGGTTCTCGAGCTTGCCCTTCCGGTGGATGACTCTTAGAGATAAAATAAGCATTTATAAATAAACATTTATTGCCCTTACCCCTAGTAGTGGGATATGCCAATTTGGCTCATAAGGGTGCTTAGGGATTGATATGTTCGCATGTTTTTCTCTAAGCTAAGTATACCTTTGAAAAACAAAATAAAATAACTTTTGCTTGTATTAAGATTCAGTGCAGCCGATAAGACTACTTCGAAAATAGAATCTATTAGTTTTTGGGTGTAGTTGAATGGGGATGAAGTTATAGCACTGTCGTCAGCAAAGTTGAAATCAGTAATATAGTTTTCAGAGGAAGATTATTCATTGCTAGAGTACGAGGATAAGGAAGAAGTAAAACGAGAACTGGTACGACTAAGTGTACAATAAGTATGATTAGTCGGCAGAATGAATACGAATTGGTAGAATTTTACGACTAAGTGTACAATAAGTATGATTAGTCGGTCGAATGAATACGAATATGTAGAATTGATCAAAGGCGACGGTATATTGTAACCTCGCTAGCTATCCGGCTGTTATTGCAGAGAAAAGTATGTAAGAATCCACAACTATTACGAAGAAATAAGGAAAAAATGTATCACCTACCTTGACAATTGGACCTGACTGCTCATCAGAAGTAAAGAAATGAGTAGAGTAAGATTTGTATGGCGACATAATTACGGTAGTGAGAGAGCAAGAAACAATATAAGAAGTAAGAATAGTTTCCAGTAATTATTAACTATCGCTACAAAATGAAGCATATTACTTTAATACAACTGTTGCGAAATCAAGGTGAAGCCCTTTCTCGAGCCGCAAAGAATTCTTATACTTAATAATTTCTTTCTCATAATTTCTTACTCTGTAAGCAAAATATAATTTGCTAGCAGAACCTAATGCGAAACGGCTATGGATAATTATAGGCTACGTTTTTGTATGTCATTATATCAGTGAGGCGATAGAAGCAAGAAAAATCAGTTTAATTGATATAATCTTTATAGCTTAGGATGAGATTTCCCTTCGTCAATGTAAAAAGATCCTCATGATATTTATAAGTTCATTCACATGGAACACTCCCCCTTCCTTCTCGATAAGTTCTACTTGAATCATTCATCATGTGTACAGGCATAAAGTATTGCATTTTTAAGTGCAAAGGTATTCGTGAAACTTGGTGTTATCGATTTTCTTGGCTATCTTGGTTTTTAGTAGCAGAACTAAAGGGCATAAAGTCACTCAGTTACCAATTTATTACTTGACAGAACAACTTCTAATTAAATCATCTACTTGCGTGCTGACGTCCAAACTCTCAAAGAAATATATTTGCCCAGATTTTCAAAGTTTGTGCTGACTTCAGTGGAATAAGCTTAAGACATTTGATATTTATGAATACAAAAAAGCTCCTCAACAAATTATATAAGTGCTGATGTACACCTTGCATACTACCGTTCTTTCTTGGCGAGCTAACTTGCTCACGCCGTACTAGCGAAATGATTTGTAATGTACAGAGATATAAATCGGCAAAAGTTTTAAGTGGAAAATACTCGTGAAACATCGGTATTATGTATTAGGTAGGCGTAATGTTGAATAGCTTTCACCTTATATCCAACTCATCGTACCCAAAACTGTAATGATTTCCTTGATGATTTGTCACCAGCATACATTACTGTAAAACTGATGTTTCATTTCAAATCGTCACGATTAGCAGTTTGATTAGGAGTGTCCTCATTTGCAGAATAGAATAGACGGAATCTTGATAAGATTATTTGGATTTATTTTCTGATTATTTTGATTATTGGGAAGAAATATTTCTCAATCCAACTGAATTCTATCGCCGAATAATAGCTGAGACGGAGAAACGAGTATTGATTCCTTGCTATCAGCTTTAAGTATACATGTTACTAATGGGAGGTATGTACCTCTATTGTCCATTAAATGGTGGTAAATACAATATTTCGTTTGACAGCACGCAATTTTTTATGAAAGAAGTTGCTTATACGTGCTGCCATATTCTTCCATCTGTGCCCTTGTTGTATCACGCTTTCAGAAGTCATATCCATTCCCGTGTGGCTAACAATGGAGTTATGAACAGAACTAATCAGTTTGTCTTTGTTTCTTTATCATCCGACGGATCCTTCCCCGGTTCTCACCATTGATGTGTACCCGTGGACTTATGAGGCTCTGAAGATGGAACAAGGAGTCAATACCTCTCACTCCCAACATTCTTCTGGCACAACCCACACACACATGACCATCTTTCCGCCTTATTACGAATCGCGACTTTTTTTAGTCCCCCCGATTAACCCAGCCGCTTTCCGGCTCCAACCTGCCCGTAAATGTTATTGAATCATCCGGAAGAGAAGCATCGTTACCTGCACTACAAGGACCCTCACTCCATTGATCATGGGGGCCACCATTCCCTCCCTCGATGCACCTTCTTAAGAAAAGAATAGTACCCGCTCTAATCCATGCGGCGCTCAAACTACGGTGCAAACCACGCTCGCAGCTAAGACTCATTCTAAGATTGGTAGCATAGCCCACTACTACTCTGAAAAAAATGGTCCATTCAGCGCTAAATCAGTGCCTGACCAACCACTTATCAACCCTCCTTCTATTGCAGGACGCTCCATGACCTTATCCTTTGGGCAGTCTCTAATCACCGTGACAAGGACGCAAATATCTATGTGCTTACAAATGCATCCTTTAACAGCTCAGTGGACCAGCTAAAACTCCCATCAAACACGTCACGTAAACCTCGCTATTGAAGCGCATCCATGACCTCGCGGGCACCATCATCATCTTTCAGCTGCTCCACTCACTCGGAGCGCCCGATTTCAGTCATCCTGGAAATTGGCCAAGGTAGTGAGCTTCTAGGTCAGTCCTTGGCAACCGAATCGACCGCATCCCATTTGGAAGAACTCGTGTGATGATTATAATTAAAGAATGTTACGGCTTTTCCTGTTAGTGGGGACTTCCGGTACCGAATCTTCAAGGAATACCTCTAATTGCTTTCCCAATAACTCAGGTTTAAATGGATCGGGTCAGCATGTTTAGCTTCTTTAATTATAATGAATGGATATAGAAGTTCAAAACAATACATCGCTAAAACCATTTGAATCAGCTATATACTTAAAGTTTATGACCGTAACAATTTCGGTGGTGGTACGCTTGCAATTCCACGGAGTCACAAATTCATAAAAGTTAATCTCAAATATTGCAGCATAACATCTGGATATGGTATTTCTTATTACTCTACAATAGCTCGATTACCCTTTACTCTGTGCGTTATAGTAAGAAGTAGTACATACCTCTGAGGAGGGGAAGGAGAGGAGAGCACGTTATTCTAAATTCTGCCTCAAAACAGAAAAGACTATCAGCTAAGTAATCCAGAGAACAATTATACTTGGTTAAAGGTAGACAAGAGACAAGGGTGAAAAGGAAACTCGCTACGGTAACCAGCCATTTCTTTATATTTGTTACGTTCACTAGATATTTAGTATTCGTTAAAACTGTTGTTGGTCTAAATATACTGCTCGAATCTTAATAATTACCTGTTTACCACTTGACCCAATATTAATCATCTTTATACCTTTATTTGCCATGTACATAACTTACAACAAATTTTCTTACACTCCTTTTCTATCGTGAGGTCGAAGATTTGTCGCAATAATATTCTCAGATCCTTTAGATAGTTATAAAAAGTACCATTTTCGTACTCGCTCAAATATAGTTGCACTGTTGAATGGTAAAATTTTATAAAGCGAAATTTCCGAAAATGCCCAAAATTTGTTTATAGAGCTATTAGCCGTACTCGCCTGCCCATACCCCTTGTGGGAGTTGCCAACTTGGCTCATATGGGTGCTTTGAATTATATGCCTGTAATGTTTTGCTAAGCTAGATTTTTACTTAAAAAAAAAGCTATTAGCCGTACTCAACGAAAGTTTTCTCCTACATGTGACCAAAATTGACAAGGTGAGAACTAAAAATACGATAATTTTTTATAATCATGAAGCAAAATGATGGCTGTATCACCGTCGATCATAACATTATCAGTATATTTTCGGTGCCAAAAGCTATAAACATCAAAAATTTCCAAATCAACACTGAATGTACTCCTAGGTCCTGCAAAATTGTTATAGTTAGGAAAGTTAATAGAAAAAAGACTTACAAAAACTAAATCTCTAGGTGTATATAGAAATATTCTTCACAAAGCTACCATATCGAAATGAATTGTTCTAAAAAAATACAAATACTCGATATTTTATTTTAAAAATATCCCCTTCCGTAGCGTATCATGCTGAAAAACGACGTTGCCGTGTGAATTATCACGAATATGATAAAAAAGTAATTATCACGATAATTTTTACCATATTTATCATGATACCGTATTTGTTATTGTTGCTGTTTTAAAATAAATACCGAATTCCGTGACCACTGATGTGTGTATCTCCACCCCAGAATCTATACGTAATCTACGGTACACTCACTTCAGTGTAGTAGAGAGGGAAGACGAAATAGTAGTAAAAAGGGAGGACTATAATCTCCGCGCGGTTTCCGTACAGTTCTTCTCCTAAGCTAAAACGACGCTTGGTCATGAAGTGGGGCACGCAACAGTTGTCAACGAAGCTACCGTTACCGATGCGCATCTTCTGGTCTGCCTTAATTGCGTCTGGGTGAACTACCTCTTTGTATTTCTGGCTGCGTTTCAGGCGAAGCGGGCTATTGATCAGGTACCCGAGCCCGGTGGGCGACACTTCGTCCTCTGAGTGAATCTAGTACCACCCTAGTGCACCTGTGTAGTTTTAAAGTAAAACTTAGCTTAGCGAACCATGACGACATATAATGCTAAGCACCCATATGAGCCAGATTGGCAAATCCCACTAGGGGTATGGGCAAAATGTGCACCTGTGTAGAAGATGAGGGGACGGGTTTGTATACTTTTTCAGTGTTGGGGTTAGGCTTGGTTAGACCAGCTCGACAGCTTGAAGCAGCATTTGGTGCGGAATGGCCCGCGGTTGGCGTCACGGTGAACCCACGCTTCAGGGCTCACGTCGACGACAGGAGTGTTATGGGGGGCGCCTTGAAGCATTCACAGAATGCAGAAACCAAGGAAACCGACGTGCTTCCAGTCTCAAGAGGTGTTCGGGCTTGAGTTTGAAGAGAGTCTAGAAAATCGCCTCCTTGAATGGTGACTGCACCTTGGTAGCATACTTGGCAATCTCTAAGAGTATACGTGATCTGCGTAATCCTCGGAGTGCAACAGGAGCATATTACCGTCAATATGAGTTCTTTGGTCGGAATGGCCAATAATTTCCTCGGAACCTTTTGATTCACTGTCTTTTGAAATGACTTCAGAATTTCATAAAATTTTGTGTACACTCAAAGCTAAAACATCGCTATGACTACTTAACATGAAACCAATTTCTGAGGTTGCAACATCTACTAAGTGCAAACAACTAGAATTAGTTAAAAGTGTCAAAAATGCGGTTCGTAACCAGAAGCAGTTACTGCTCAGTGCCAAACATCTTAAACGTTAGTAAATGTTGATAAAAACAGTCCCCGAGCACATTACTGGAATAAAATGGCCGATAATATCTCAGGTTATTACTACGCTAAAACCCCAAAAAATGTAAAGTCTCAATTATCACTATTTTTTGTGCAGTACCAAAAACTGATCGTAAGCAGGCACGAATGATAGATATGGACCGGGCAACGTTTTTCCCAAAAAATGTACTTTACTGTTGAACACAGAAAAAGTTAGTACAGTTTGATCTCAAAATACTAAAATGCTTCAATCTCCACGAGTTTGCCTCCAATCAACCTCAGATTTAAGATTTTCCGAATGCTGTACACGTACTATGCTTTAGTAACCAGTTTTTGTTGTAAAATGACAAATATTGGATGATTTTAATCGTATCGGTGCATTTTTGGCAACCCGAAAAAACCCATTATATCACCCATAGCTTTTCTTTCAGTTAAACCGAAAATCCAATCATTCTAAACCATGTAAATGTCATTGCCAAATATAAATATGAACCTTCCACGCTTTTATTGCGGGGTACCCTCTCTGAGCGCCGACCGTTACAAAGTACACGTCACCCGTTATGAAAGCATACTCTCCCATAACGTCATGCACATCACTAACATCATTCTGTACGTTTTCTACATGCATGTCTTGCTGCAGGAGTTCCGGAAAGCCACCCGGAGCCACCTACTAATTCAAAAGTACTCGATACCCTCCAGTCGCTAAAGCCTAATTTGACCCACGACATTTCTTGTATCACCTGCCCAGCCAAGAGTTCCCTACCTGTCCCGTACTTCGATATCTCACGAAATCCCTTTTCCTGACATATTTTATTACTTCCTTCACACGGAATGAGCACCTCCCTCAGACACGTCGTATACACGTCGCGCCCTTTTGACACTTCAAATAACATTTTTTCGCATGCTTACAGCATCATAAATCATCATGTCATATATGATTTATCAGGCATCCCGCCACGCGCAACAGTATTACGTAATTAAATAGCATTCTCAATGAATATTATGTTTGTGGCGACCTAATCGACCACTAAATAAGCTAATAGTACTAGTGTAGAAGCAAAGCAAAATTGCAACATAAAGTAGGGACAAGTGTAGCATAGCAATGCTGTGCCACAGCTATTTCTTTAACACAGTTCGGCTCTATTCTTCAACACAGTTCGGCTCTTAGAAAGCGCGCGGTAGGTCTAACTTACGCTTATTAATCGACCTCCGTCAAACACTCTCCGCTTTAAATCACTAATCCACAACTAAACTCAGAATTTGTTTTTGAGATTCTAACTTCTGTCAAATGCAGTTGACTATAGTTAGTTACGGTGGGCAGACATGCAGTTCTTGTCCCGAACAAGAAGAAAAATGGCTCAGCAGCAATGATTTTTTCAACAAAAGTAAACAAGAAATTAAGTAAGCTCCGTGGCGTATCCATAACATGCGGTCACCCCAACGCGATAGCCGTTGAAATTTAAAAGTGAAAAATAATTAAATGAAACAGAATATATCAGGAAATACGCAAAGATATCAGATATAACAAATCATTTTAGGTCAAACAAAGTCAACAACAACCCCCAACACAAAAATTTCAAGAAGTTACCAATCCAAGATCGCAAAACATCATTTGGCGAACCCTTGCAAAAATTAATCTTCAGAACATGTGTAAAATATAAAGAGGTAGCAAAATCTCTTTCTAGCACAATATTTGAATGCCCGCATTATTGATTTCCCAAAATATTTTCTTCCAGATCCTGTCAGATCCCTCCACAGAATAACTTCTTGTAAATTTTGGCCCGTGAAAGTCGCCAAGTTATGGATCATGTAACCTCTACCCCCAACATATAAGGCATTATCTAAGTTTCTATTAAAACTGGTCCACTGATTGGAAGAAATAAATTCGTTTCAATTTACAAATTACTGGCCCTCCCTCAGATATCTCTTCACCTTGAAGCTCTTCAGGTACTTGAATTTGTAACCGTCTCGAAACACGGACCAAGGGGTCTAACATGTCTGCAAGTGCTTGAGTTTACCTCCGTGCGCGATATTGACGTAAAGTCGGACTTGTCCGTAATTGTCACCCGTGCTCCTATTTGCTTGAAATTTGTTGTTTGATTCTTGCTGAATTTGCATTCTTGGACCACCGCTGACTTCGCCTGTTTGACCCTCCAAACCATGTTGACCAGCAGCAGGCTGCTCCCTCCTTCCAAGGTAAGCGCTCCTGTACCTCATTCATGTTACGTATGAGCCCCTAAAGATTAAAATGGCCTTAACTTTGCTTTAGTTCGCTCAGGAAAGCTTCTGCCATATGCTGGTAGAGGCTGCTCGCCGGTAGGTACTTCGACGCCGTATAATTACTCGTAACCCTCCCGCTCATGACTGCACCTCACCGTGAAGCTCCATGATGCCCCCTTGAGCTTTTGCAACGACCTGCCTTGCTAATCTCTCTGTGTTTACCTGCTTCCTAGCTCCCGCTGCCTGCTCACGTTGGTAGCCCGTTTTTCGTACATCATGAAAATGTTTCCAGCCGCGGCAACTCCGCACACATGTCATGATGCCATATCAAACAAGTCTAAACATGCATGCCATATGCGTCACCACAGCCCGCTCTCGATAACACGTAAATAAATATTGTACTTTTCCGCGGTGTTATAGGTGTAGCTATCTAAAT
>Ga0007834_1000413_pt1 | contig 13615 bp, 11 predicted proteins | sample CryBogCBE06Nov07_FD_71233 | JGI IMG/M metagenome (GOLD analysis project Ga0007834, IMG submission 71233) | Freshwater microbial communities from Crystal Bog, Wisconsin, USA - CBE06Nov07 | ecosystem: Environmental > Aquatic > Freshwater > Lake | place: Crystal Bog, Wisconsin, USA | collected...
AAAAAAAATAACTGTTCTTAAAACCAAACCTAAAAAAAAATATACTCGAACAAAAGGTCATAGACAATTATATACAAGAATTCAAATAGAAAAAATTAATTAAAATGGCACATAAAATGGGAGCTGGAAGTACGAAAAATCTTCGTACTTCTGATGGTAAAAGATTAGGTGTAAAATGTTTTGGTAATCAAATAGTAAAGAATGGTTCTATTATTGTTAGACAAAGAGGAACTAAATATAAACCGGGCAAATTTGTCGGTTGCGGCAAAGATCATACATTATATTCTTTAGTTGCAGGTAAGGTAATGTTCACCTCTTTAGGATATGTAAATGTAATTCAATTTGAAGAAGAAATAATTTCTTGATAATAAAATAACAGTTTTGCTACAACTTATACTCTTGTTAACTAAGGTAAAAATCGATTTTTACCTTAGTTAAATTACGCCACATCCGCATTACGAGAGTATTATACTGAAGAATTCCTTTCTCTCGCTTTTCGCGTCAGGCCTTAACGTCTTTCTCCTAAGAGTCAATTATAACTATTTACGCACATCTTGGAAGGCGAAGGTTGCTTCGCTTAGTTGCTCTCGAGCGTGTCTTTAAGCGAAGCAACGTTTGTTCCTTTGTTAAGCAAAGCGTGTCCTTGTTTACTCCCCCCTATTATCTTTTCGTTTTTTCCATCTTCTTTCCATAGTAGGCGTTCGAATCTTTAACCAAAAAGAAACAGAGTCAGTAACAACGTCCATTCCTGGGATGAATGAGAGAGTAGGCAACTTTCCTTGGAGTGCTTGGGAAAGCATGCTTGCATAAATAAAGAGAAAGAATACGAAAGTGACTAAAAAGAAGCCAAATCCTAACTCTAGATTGGTGAACATTAAAACTTCCCCGCCAAAAATCCAATCATCCACGTCTGTAGTAACATGTCGATGGAAAAGAAATTCCCAATAACTAATGCATAAGCTTTGAAGCATTAATAAAGCAAAAATAAGAAGGACATTATATTTAATGAGTTTGGAAAACTTCAGTGTAGGACGAATAATCATAAACTCAATAACTAAAAAAGAAAAGAAGAAAACTTTTTCAGGACTGGCCCAAATTTTAAGAATTGAATTTGTTAGAATAGCTTCGAAAAAAGGTATAAAGGGAAGCATCATCTGTGGTGCACCGCCAAGCATAAAAACATTTTGTAAAACAGCGAAACAAAGATCAATAAAGGCAAACCCATAAATAAAGCAAAGTTGTATATTTTGAGATGTGTTTGGATATGCCTTATCAAATGCTTTCATTGCTCTCCAGATGACTTTCAAAACTTGAAGAACGAAGGTTTGAAATTGTTTAAAATAGAACTGAAAACGTTGGAGAAGAGCCCCTTGATTAGAAAAAGAGTCCATAAATAGAAAATATTGTATTCAAATTATTTTTTGACGAAAGGTTTTGTGGAACGAGGTAGAAAGAAAAAAGCTCTTCAAGGAGCTGAAAAAATGAAATCCAATTAGATAATCGAGGCAACTTTGGGTAAAAAAGCGAGAGAAGAGCGAGAGAAGTCTGAGTCAAGGTAAAAATTTTCAACATTTGGGGTCTTCTTTATACTAGCATCAAGAAGATATACTGTTTATTATAGTTATTATGAATCAAACTCTGTACAGATCAAAAAGATAAAAAGATAAAGAAAATGAAAAAATTTCTATACGATATTAAAATTGAAGGGAATCTCTTAAAGGAAAAAAAGGATGATGAATTAAACGTGCGAATTCATGAGACTAAAAAACAAATCGAAAGTGAATTTCAATCTTTTTCTTCCCATCAAAATTCTCTATCAGAAAACGAATTCGCGCTACTAGCAAAATGGTTTGCATTAACGCAAGAAGTTTCGCTTCGAAAAATTGGATTTCAACATTTTGAAACTCAACTCTTAGCTGGTTTTTTTCTACACCATGGAAAAATTGTAGAGATGAAGACAGGCGAGGGAAAAACACTTTCATCAACCCTTCCTGTTTCTTTTAATGCTCTAAGTGGGAAAGGAGTTCATGTAGTCACAGTGAATGACTATTTAGCTGAAAGAGATCAAAAATGGATGGGGAAAGTTTATACAGGTTTAGGGTTGAATGTAGGTTTAGTAAAAAGCACGAGTTCTTTTTCAGAAAAACGAAAAAGCTATAAAAAAGACATTACGTATGTAACAAATTCCGAATTAGTTTTTGATTATTTAAGGGATAGTTCAGCTCTTTATCTCAATGAAATGGTTCAAAGACCTTTCCACTACTGTGTGATTGATGAAATTGACTCCATATTAATTGATGAAGCCCGAACGCCTTTAATCCTTTCCAATAGTGAAGGAGAAATGAACATCAATAAATTACACGTAGCTAAAAAATTAGCAGAAATTTTAGAAAAAGAGAAAGATTTTCAAATAGATGAAAAACGAAAAGACATCAATTTAACTGAATTAGGCTACCAAAAAGCCAGAGAGATCCTAGGAAAAACTTCTTTATATGAAATGAATGATCCTTGGATTTTAGAGATCTTAAATGCGTTGAAAGCTAAATATATTTTTCAATTAGATAAAGATTATATGATTCTAAAAAATAAGGTTGTCATTGTAGATGAATTTACTGGAAGAATTATGGAAGATCGTCGTTGGAGTATGGGAATTCATGAAGCCGTAGAGGTAAAAGAAAATGTGAAATTAGGAGAAGGAACAAAAACAAAAAGCTCTATAACGTATCAAAATTTCTTTCCACTTTATCCTAAATTAGCCGGAATGACAGGAACTGCAAAAACTGCTGAGAAAGAATTCGAAGAAATTTATAATTTAGATGTCCGAGTTCTTGAAACAGCAAAACCTATGATTCGAAAAGATTTACCAGATCTTGTTTATCAAAGTGAATTCACAAAATGGAAAGCAGTTTTAACACAATCAAAAAAATGCTTTTCACTAGGACAACCGATTCTTATTGGAACTGCAAATGTTGAAAAGTCTGAATTCTTATCAGCTCTTTTTGAAGCTTCTCAAATTCCTCATAAAGTACTGAATGCAAAACCAGAGAATGTATTTCGGGAAAGTGAAATTGTAGCTCAAGCAGGAGAACGATTTGCTGTAACAATTGCTACAAATATGGCAGGAAGAGGTACGGACATTATTTTAGGAGGAAATCCTAATTTTCAAGTCAAACAACTGTTTATCGATCTTTTTATAGAAGAAGAAGGGAAGGTTTCCAGAGGCAAAACTTCTAGATTAGACCAATTTCAAAAAGAATTTCATATAAAAGAAGAAGAAACAAATTTGATCAAAGAACTTATTGCAGAGTTAAGAGAAAATTCTAAAATTCTAACAAATCTGGAATCTCAAAAAAAATTAGAAAAAGACATAAAAAATTTACCGTATTCCTTAGAACAAACTTCTATTCTTTTCCAAAATTTATATAAATTCTTCTACGAAAAATTGACTGAAAAATGGAAAAAAGAAAACCAATTTGTAAAAGAAATAGGAGGACTTTTTGTTTTAGGAACAGAAAGAAGTGAAACAAGAAGGATTGATAATCAGTTACGTGGACGGGCAGGAAGACAAGGAGATCCTGGTATGTCACAGTTTTTTGTATCTTTAGAAGACGACCTAATGAAAGTTTTTGGAGGAGAAGGGATTCGAAAATGGATCGAATACTTAATGTCAGATGAAGATGGACCTCTGGAATCCGAAATGCTGACAAAAAGCTTAGAAAATGCGCAGAAAAAGTTGGAGTTATATAATTATGATATTAGAAAAAATGTTTTTCAATATGATAATCTTTTGAATCTGCAACGAAAACAATTTTTCCAAACCCGAAAAAAAGTACTTTGTGAAAATATCTCGAACAATTTATTTTTACGCTATGCGGAACTAAACTTAGATGAACAAAAATTTCTACAATTCAAGAAAACTAGAAACCGAACAAGCCTGGAAGATTCTTCAAATTTCATTTCGGTTTTCAAAACTTTCGATTTTTATGATCAAAGCTTTGACTCTAAAGAACAGAAGTATCTAACTTATTCTGACATTTGGGTAAAAAGAGAGTTAAGAGAATTAGAATTCAATAGTTATGGAGAAAAAGAATTTCAGATTTATCAAACCTTAAACTTTCTAGGAATACTCGACTTTTATTGGACAGAACACTTAGAGCGAATGAATTCAATCCGAGAAACAATTAATTGGCGATCCTATGGGCAACAAAATCCTTTAACCGAATATAACTTAGAAGCATTCCAATCTTTTAAGCAAATGTTAGAAGAAATCAGAACATGTATGTTATACTACTTTTTAGATAATCCAATTCTTAATTAAAAAAATGTCCAAACATACATTAAATGGAAGAAAAAGAAAAGCAATTCAAACATCAGGTTTTCGAGCAAGATTAAGTACAAAAAGCGGAAGAAAAATTCTTCAAGCTCGCAGACGAAGAGGTCGCTGGAAATTATCTATTTCCTAAGCAAACAGCAAAGCAAACTTTGGTCGATAAACAATCGAGTCCAAAAATTTGAAAATAGGCCATAGATTAGCTATGGCTTATTTAAGCGAAGTCAATTTCGAACTGCTATTCTTTCTTTCTAATCATTCGCTAAGAAAAAAGGTTTCAATTCTTTGTTCTTTAGGTAGGCAAAACTTTTTTGCCGACCAAAGGTTGCTTCGCTTAAAGAAAGACTATAATATTAGATAAATAGATCCTTAGTAGCTCAGTGGTAGAGCAATCGGCTGTTAACCGATGGGTCGTTGGTTCAATCCCAACCTGAGGAGTGATTCAAAACAAAAAGTTGCTGTTGTTATTTGAAAAGAGTCTATATTCTTAAGAAGACAAACTTCTATTGACCCCCTTCACGTAAAAGTGTTTCCCTTTTAAATCTACTATTTTGAACAAATCTAATAAGATTTTCAAATTGAATTTCAAGTTGAATTTTTCCGCGATTAGTATTTGAACCAATCCAAATTTGATTCTGTTGTTGGAAAAGCCAAATCTGTGTATAGGGTAAATAACTGAAACAAGTAGTAATCATAAGCAAACCAAAGCCTAAATATATAAAACCAATACTTGGATCATATTTTAAAAGAAGCCCTGTAGATGGTAAAATTTCTAAAATTCTAATTGATAGATCTTCTGAATTCATCCATTCCCCTACATCATGGAATCCAATAAAAGCACCATTTTTATCATATACGGAAAAAAAATTTTCAAACTGGTCAAAAACACAAATAAAATTTTGTTCCACATTTGGAATCCATGTCACCCAAGCCTTAGATGTTTTAGGAAAAGGAAAGAGAGGAAGTTCATAAATTTGTTTTTGATTCTCGATTCTAATTCCCAATAAATTCCAATCACTTTGGTAAAAATCAAAACCTTGAAAACGTAAGGGATTATTCACTGAGATTGTTTGTTGTTGGACCTCTACACCAAAAGGATCCAAAATAGAAAGATTCGAATAGAATTGATGAATTCTATTTTTCTCATACTCAACCCAAAAATCATTCACTCTTAAACTTATATTAGGCAAAGGGGTGAAAGGGCCAGTTTGAATAGGATTTTGAACATGAAAAATTTCTCCTTTTGCAATAATCTCTTGAGCTTTCAAATTTTGAAACGCACCAAAAAAAGAACCTGCTAAAATAAAAAGCAAACTTAAATGGACTAAAACAGGACTAATGCGGCCAATTAGACCCTTATACCCATAAAAGACATCTTGTTTTTGGAAAATATAGAATTGAAGATCTTGGAGTTTGCTAAGAAAAATTTCTTGATTATAAAATCGCTTTGGAAAAGAAATAAAAAACGGAAGCTTTGAAAAGGATACTTTTTGTTTTTTGAAGAAATATTCTTTAGAATTGAAAAAAAGAGGAAATTGACGAACTAATGTACAACTAATTAAAGAAATACTCAAAATGAATAAAAGCCCAAAAAACCAAACTGTTTTGTATAAATGATCAAAGCCGAAAAAAAGGATAAATTTCCAATCGAGAAACCCATAAATAGGATGAGTTAAAGGGTAATTTAGCTGATAATACTCTAGAGTTTGATCTTGTTCGATCACAGATCCTAATGAACTAGTCATTGCTATTAAGAAAAGAATGAAAAGAGCAAATTTTAGATCTGTAAAAATTTGAAGAATTCTTTTCATATAATTCCATTTTAGATAAATAATGGGTGTAATCTTAAGAAGAAAAAATTGGTTCACTAAACGGATAATCTTTCCTTTTTTAGGAAAGAAGTAATTTGCATGCCTTCGTTAAGAAACAAAGCAATTCTAAAAATTTCCGGTTAGACCGAAGGTTGATTCGGTTAAAAAATAAGAAAAGAATTTGGTATTCAACTCGAATCGATTCTCCGAGCAAGGACCTTGGGTTATTTTGATTTGGAGAACAAAAATCTTTTGGAAAAAGTTAAAGGACCCAACCATAACTATGAAGCCCTTTGCCTAAAAAATTCACCCCTAAATAACAAATCCAAATAACAAAAAAACCACATGAGCCCAAAAATGCAGCTTTTTCTCCTTGCCAACCTTTCAATAACCGAGAATGTAAATAAATTGCAAAAACTAACCAAGTAATTAATGCCCACGTTTCTTTTGGATCCCAACTCCAATAAGAACCCCACGCCTCATTCGCCCAGACAGCTCCAGAAATAATTCCAATCGTTAAAAAAGGGAAACCTAAACCAATAATACGATAGCTCCAAATATCTATTGTTTGAAGAAGAGAAAGTTTTGAATTAGAGTTAGAAAAAGTTGAAAGCTTTTCATCTCCCGGTGAAATTTTAGCAGTAGAAAAAGAATCCTGAGTTGTTACAACCCCAACAGAGGGAGAACCTATGGGATTGATTTTCTTTTCAAAAGAGAAGGGTTGATTCTCATCTTGGAGTAAGAAAGAATTTGTAGTTTTTTCACGCACTAAAAATTGAATAAAGAATAAATAAAGAATAGATAACAAAGAGCCTATAATTAATGTTGCATAACTTACCATCATCATACTAACATGCATCATTAACCAATTCGATTGCAAGGATGGAACAAGAGGCAACGCCTTTTGCATTTCAATAGGTAAAGTAAAACTTGAAAAACCAGAAAGGAAAAAGAGAAGGGGTGTTGAGATAGATCCGAGCAAACGACTTTTTGTTTGTGATTCCACGAAAAAATGGAGAGTTGAAATTCCCCAACTTAAAAAAAGAAGAGATTCGTAAAGGTTACTTAAAGGAAAATAGCCTTCTTTTATCCAACGACTTAGTAATGTTATCATTAGGAAAAAATTTCCACCAATTGCTAAAGTTTTCCCTACGGAAAACGTGAAAGTTTTTTTAGGGAATGCTAGACTTAACCAGTAGAATATCATTGCTCCAAAAAAAAAGAAACAAGCTACCACAGGCAATTGATAATCATAAAACATAAATATTGTAATGAAGATTTTTTTAGAAATTTCACCTATTATATGTATATAAAATAGGAATTTTGGTAAAAAAAGAACAGTCAAGAACAACACCAAAGTACTTGAAGTGCTTGTCGCTACTAAAAAGCGAAACAAGTCCAAAAAGAATCAGAGCCATCTAAAATGCTTCATCTTTGTCAAATCCTGTTTGGAGGAATCAAGCATTCAATTTTAGGTGTTTCCTTCAGTCAAATCCATTTTTATCTAAAAAAGAAGAAGGAATGGGGATAAGAAGAAATCAACCTTGAAAAAACTTGAAAGTATTCTTAAGCGAAGCAACCTTCCGTAAAAGATACAAAAAGGAAAACTAGTTTTACCAACTAAATAACTTATAATAGAATAGAAAATTAGAACAAATCTAAAAAGAGGATTTTATGAGTCATGTTGTCAAAATTTATGATACTTGCATAGGTTGCACTCAATGTGTTCGAGCTTGTCCAACAGATGTGTTAGAAATGGTAATTTGGGAAGATTGCCGTGCTGGACAAATTGCTTCTGCGCCTCGTACTGAGGATTGTGTAGGATGCAAAAGATGTGAAAGTGCTTGTCCAACAGATTTCTTAAGTATACGTGTTTATTTAGGTGGAGAAACTACACGCAGCATGGGATTAGCATATTAGAGATTGGATCATTCAGGATTCAAGAATGCTTTGCTTTCAGTAAGAAGCAAAGCATTCTTGAGTTCATGAAAGCCCAAAATTACCAAAGTATCGTTAGAAGAAAGTGATCCTATGTGAACTACATCCCAAGCATATAGAAAAGATCCACCGTGAAAAATAGAACTTTCCTTCTTTCACTATCCAACAGAAACAATTTTTCCTACAAAAAAAAATTTTCAAGAGATCAAATTTATCTACTAAAATCACCTCTTAAACGGATTTTAGAACACCTGTGACATTCTACTTTCATAAAACAGCCACTATGAGAAGAGACAAGATCCATTCCATTCGAAAGATTTCATCCGTGGTTTTAAACCAATCTAATTGATTGACCCCTCCTCTTAAAACTTTTGATAGCCATTAGGGTGCTTAACGATCCTTTGAATTATTTGAATAACAAATTCGTACAGAGTTGTGAATTAGTTTTTCATAGACGTTACTTGGCAGAAAAATAAATATTTTGACTATATTGCCTCAGTTCTAAGCCTCTCATAAAATCAAACTCCTTTCAATCTTTTCCACTTTTTCGTATAGAAACATAGAAGTAAAACAAGCCTCGGTTCTACAAATGACTATGAAAAGACACCAAGAGGAATAAAAAAGAAACTTGCTTTCGATTTTTAGAAAGAATAAAGAAAAATAGGAAACGTTATATTCTATTCTTTTCTTCAAAAAAATCGATTTCCAAGAAAGAAGAATAGTTTACACTTTCAAAAACGATCTTCTTATTGATTTGATGAACCACTAGTAAATAGGAGAAACCCTCAAAGAACTAATCAATTAGGGATTAGTTGGCTAAAAAATTTATTCAATGTTCTTAAGGCTACTTTGTAGACAAAAATAATGGTGAAAGAAACAGGAATCAGATTTGTTTATATGAAATTTATTATTTGAGATTGAAGAAATTATTTTTTCCTCAAATAGAAATTTATGTATTCAAAAACTTGAAATAGCATAAAAATTTGTCGAAAGTTGCTAAAACAGAGGAACCTTAACTAAAGCAAAGTTACTTACGGAGAAAAGAAGATCTTTTTTTTAAATGGAAAAGAATGGAAGAACAAAGTCTCCCATCCTAATAAACAATTAACCAACAATAACTGGAGCAGTCATAGCTAAGTCAAGAGGGAAGTTGTGTGCATTACGTTCATGCATTACTTCCATACCTAAGTTAGCACGGTTTAAGATATCAGCCCATGTGTTAATTACACGACCTTGGCTATCAACAATTGATTGGTTGAAGTTGAAACCATTTAAGTTGAATGCCATAGTACTAATTCCTAAAGCAGTTAACCAAATTCCTACAACTGGCCAAGCAGCTAAGAAGAAGTGTAAAGAACGAGAGTTGTTAAAACTTGCATATTGGAAGATTAAACGACCAAAGTAACCATGAGCAGCTACGATGTTGTATGTTTCTTCTTCTTGACCAAATTTGTATCCATAGTTTAAAGATTCACCTTCAGCTGTTTCACGGATTAAAGAAGAAGTTACTAAAGAACCGTGCATTGCAGAGAATAAAGATCCACCAAAAACTCCAGCTACACCAGCCATATGGAATGGGTGCATTAAGATGTTATGTTCAGCTTGGAAAACTAACATGAAGTTAAATGTTCCAGAAATACCTAAAGGCATACCATCAGAGAAGCTTCCTTGTCCAATTGGGTAAATGATAAATACAGCTGTTGCTGCTGCTACTGGAGCAGAGAAAGCAACAAAAATCCAAGGACGCATACCAAGACGGAAACTTAATTCCCATTCACGACCTAAATAGCTACAAACACCAATAAAGAAATGTAAAACAACTAATTGGTATGGACCACCGTTGTATAGCCACTCATCTACAGATGCAGCTTCCCAAATAGGGTAGAAGTGAACACCAATGGCGTTCGAGCTTGGAATAACAGCTCCAGTAATGATGTTGTTTCCATACATTAAAGAACCTGCAACTGGTTCACGAATTCCATCGATATCAACTGGCGGTGCAGCGATAAATGCAATAATGAAACAAGTTGTAGCTGTTAATAATGTTGGAATCATAACTACACCAAACCATCCAATATAAAGACGGTTTTCTAAACTTGTAATCCAAGAACAAAAACGTTCCCAAATGCTTAAGCTTTCATATCTTTCTAAAGTTGCTGTCATAATTTCGTCCCCTCTTCCATATATTAAAGATATGGGAATTTCGTAGCAAAAAACCAAGTAGGAGAAACCGGGAGCTTTATGGAGTCAATTTGATTAGGTCTTTGTGTATCTATAGATAGACCGGAAGTTTAAAGGAAACGGAATAAACACGTAATTAATTAGAAATTAATGCAGGATATTACAGGAAAAATTCAAAAAAATTTTGCTTGACAAACAAAAAATACTCGACTATAATATCGTTAAAAAAGGAAAAAACAGATAAAAATAAAATTTATGGTAATGATAGAGAAAATGCTGCAAGTAACGGAGAGATTGAGTGATAGATTAGGGCTTGCAAATTCTACAGGGAACTCCACAGTTTCAAGTTTAGTCAGTGTGGCAACGGGAATGAATCTCGTTCGTGCATGCGCCAACTGTTATTTAGCCCATACCATGTCGGGAAGGATTTTCTATGGGGTTTCAACTGTGTTAAGTACCTATTCATTGGTAGGGACTTTTTGCCGGCTATCTTTAGGGCACAGTCCATTTCATAAGTCTATCTTAGGAAGCCTAGGAGCATCTTTCACCGCGAACGTAGCAGGGCGTGTTTGTGATAGGATCCATGAGTGTGAAAATCTGAGTACTGCAAAGCTCACAATGGTGTGCTTAGAAGAGTTGCTGCAAGAATCGAAACCTTTAAAAGATTACTTCGATTTGAAGTAGATTTACGTGCCGTAATGAAAGGAAAAAAAAATGAAGAGGAAGAAAATTCCTCTTCAATAATAGACTTTTTGCTGTGCTTATTTTCTTTATTTTTGCTTTATAAACAGAATAAATTCTATATTGTCAAAATATTTAAAGAAGCAAAAATAAAGAAAATAAGTCTTGTCCTTCTCTTTATCTTCAATTCCTTAGGAATTTTTAAATCTTTGAAAAAAGGATTTCAAATCTTAAAAAAATGGTTACAAAAGAACGATAATGAAAGGTGAGACTCTTCGAATAGAAGAGTCAGGTGTATAAAACATATAAAAGTTTCGGCATCGTGCTATTTTGGCAAACCATGACTAGTTCACTATTTTCGCCGCTCTAGCGTTTCACAATCATGTTCGGGATGGGATGATGTGGTTCCACTATGCTATAAACACCGAAACTGAGAAATTGTAGATCTTTTGATGCTTCAAAAGACTAAGACTTTTAAAATTGCTTAAGAATACGGGAAATTAGTAGATCTAGGCTGAATCTATTACTAGATGTACACCGGATCCCTATCAAGCGGCTGGTCTTGCCACTCCCTAAGAGTACTCATCTTGAGGTCAGCTTCCCACTTAGATGCTTTCAGCGGTTATCCTTACTATACATAGCTACCCAGCGTGTACCGATGGCACGATAACTGGTACACTAGCGGTATATCTTTCTCGGTCCTCTCGTACTAGAGAAAGGTCACTCTCAATACTCTAACGCACATGCCGGATATGGACCGAACTGTCTCACGACGTTCTGAACCCAGCTCGCGTACCGCTTTAATGGGCGAACAGCCCAACCCTTGGGACGTACTACCGCCCCAGGATGCGATGAGCCGACATCGAGGTGCCAAACCTTCCGGTCGATATGAACTCTTGCGGAAGATCAGCCTGTTATCCCTAGAGTAACTTTTATCCGTTGAGTGACGCCCCTTCCACACAGCAGCGTCAGATCACTAAGACCGACTTTCGTCTCTGCTCGACTTGTTTGTCTCACAGTTAAGCTTCCTTTTGCCTTTGCACTCTACGATCGATTTCTGACCGATCTGAGGAAACCTTTGTACGCCTATGTTACCTTTTAATAGGCGACCGCCCCAGTCAAACTGCCCACCTGAAACTGTCTTTCAACCGGATTACGGTATGAAGTTAGAATGTCAATAATATTAGAGTGGTATCTCACCGATGCCTCCACGAATCCCGTAAGAATCGCTTCTATGGCTCCCACCTATGCTGCGCAAATACAATCGAAATTCAATCTCAGGATACAGTAAAGCTTCATAGGGTCTTACTGTCCTGGCACACGTAGTCCGCATCTTCACAGACATTTCTATTTCGCCGAGTCCCTCCTTGAGACAGCTTCCAAATCATTACACCATTCGTGCGGGTCTGAACTTCATTTTTTGTTAGGCAATATGTTTCCATATTGATCAGACTATACATTCAACTCATCAAAATACCTTAGGAGTCATTTTTCATTTGTTTTTTTGACTGTACTTTTGCTTCACAGCATTTATAAATTCTATTAAAGATCGTTTTCGGTGTCCACTTGGATTCATCGAATATGCTTTTTCTAGAATTTTCAGAATACCCTCTTCATTCAAATGGAAACCTTGTTTCATAGAACGACAAATTTCAGCAAATAAAGTCAAATCATCTTTTTTTAATGTTTCTAAAGGATGTTTCTCATAGAAGGGAATAATTTTGTTGACAAGGTCATCCAGATTTCGGACTTCAAACTTATACGTTCCGTCACCTCTTGAATAACGAATATGACCACAACCAAAAAAATTCCTCATTTTCTCTAAACTTGCAAGGGAAGAAGACTTTTGACCAACAGCAAAACTAGGTTTAGTTTCGACACCAACATTCAAACTTTCCTTAAAATTAAAAGAGACAGAAAAACCGCCTTCTCCATCAGTAAATCCAACAATCCAACCGGGAGTATCTACTTCATTCACCATACGAATTCCAGGGAACCAAAAAAGAGAATTTCGTCTTCAAATTCAAATTAGAAATTTCCTCCATACTATTTTTTATTTTTCATAATTTTCAATATCTTTTTTTGAAAGAAAAAGGATTTGAAAAGATAAGTGCTAGCGTCTTGAAAATCTTTTGAAATTTCTTTCTCGAGACATTCCTCACCTTTCGGATCAGTCGTTACGGGTCTTTCGATCTATTCGAATAAACTTTTTATCGAAGTGTACTTCGTTTAGGGAAAGTTCCCACGGTATTTCCTTGTAATCTATCAAGATATTGAATTCAATTCGTCAGGGTTCCACCGTTATGAGCTAGTTTACAACTTTCTCTGTTACCAAAGAAATCTGGCAAATTCTACCAGACAAGGAATTTCGCTACCTTAGGACCGTTATAGTTACGGCCGCCGTTCACTGGAGCTTCAGTTACCAGCTTTGCTTTCGCTAACCGACTTCTTTAACTTTCCAGCACTGGGCAGGTGTCAGCCCCCATACATCGTGTTACCACTTAGCGGAGACCTGTGTTTTTGCTAAACAGTTGCTTGGAACTTGATATTGCAGCCCATAGGGCACTCTTTCTTCCGAAGTTACAGAGCTATTTTGCCGAGTTCCTTAAGGAGGGTTCTCCCGCGCTCCTTGGTATTCTCTACCTCCCTACCTGTGTCGGTTTAAGGTACAGGT
>Ga0007834_1000415_pt1 | contig 13565 bp, 11 predicted proteins | sample CryBogCBE06Nov07_FD_71233 | JGI IMG/M metagenome (GOLD analysis project Ga0007834, IMG submission 71233) | Freshwater microbial communities from Crystal Bog, Wisconsin, USA - CBE06Nov07 | ecosystem: Environmental > Aquatic > Freshwater > Lake | place: Crystal Bog, Wisconsin, USA | collected...
CGCTGGTTTCACGAAAAAGTAAGCGGCCGCAACGAAGGATCCCTCAAGGAAATGATTGAAGAGGCGCTGGAAGATGAATCCGGCGGCATTTCTGACATCAGTGCAGAAGAAAAATCCATCCTCAAGAACATGATCCATTTCGGCGAGCTGACCGTGAATGATATTATGGTGCCGCGCTCCGATATTATGGCGCTGGAGCAGGGCGTTTCCATGGACGAGCTGAAGAAGCACGTCATCGAAATCGGTCACACGCGCATTCCGGTTTACAGCGAATCGCTGGACCATGTGCAGGGATTTATCCATGTGAAGGATCTGTTCCCCTATATGTCGTCGGGGCAGGCGTTCTCCATTGATCAGGTGCTGCGCGAAATCCTGTTTATTCCACCCAGCATGCGCATTGTGGATTTGCTAATGAAAATGCGCGTCTCCGGCTGCCATGTTGCCATTGTGGTCGATGAATATGGCGGCACCGATGGCTTGGTGACGATGGAAGATTTGTTTGAAGAACTGGTGGGCGAAATTCAGGACGAGCATGATGGCCACGAAGCCAACCCCAATTTCCGCTGGTTGGGTGACCAAATTCTGGAAGCCGATGCGCGCACGGCCATTGAAAAGATCGAAGAAGCGCTTGGTGAAAAATTGATGAGTGATGGCGAAGAGCACGATGTAGATACGTTGGGCGGGCTGATATTCTCGATGGTGGGGCGCGTGCCGGTGCGTGGCGAAGTGGTGATGTTAAAGCCAAGCCTGAAAGCGGAAATTATTATAGCTGATCCGCGACGCATTCGCCAAGTGCGCCTGACGCGCGTGGCCGTCTAATTTTTTGATTGTTCACGTTGGTCTGCTTACCAACTTCACGTTCGCTGTAGGCGCACTCGCCCAGCTCGTTTTTAAACGCTAGGTACCTGAACGGATTGGCCAAGGTCACCCATGCGATTCTGCAAATCGATGGCGCTGACATGCGTGGTGGGGCTGCCTGTTATCGGCGCAGGCGCTGGAGCCACTTGCTCTACTTTAATAGTTTTTGCATTGCGTTCATCGTGCTTGGCAGCTTTCGTGATTTGGTTCACTTCTTGTTTGCGCTCGGCTACTTCTTGGGCGGCGCGATGCGGCTCAACCACAATGCTTTCAGCGCCATCAATCCAACGACGCACATATTCACGATCTATCCCGATCATACCGCCTGCTGCTGCTCCTAGGCCAGTAATTGCTGCAACGGGAGCAAGTGCGCCAAGTAAACTCATGCCAACATGAAGATGAAAAATTTCCGCTATCGGCGTGAGTAAAAATGGAATCGATACGCCACTCAGCGCAAGTGCGGTTAACCCAACAGCCACGGCTGCGCCAATGGCAGCGCCCACAAGCACCGTTTTCATATGAAACAATTGTTCCGGCTTTTTGGTGGAGGTGGTGCCTTGAAGTTGTTTTTGAATTTCTGCACGCTCGGCTTCACCCGTCGAATCATCGTAATAACGGTCAAGCAATGTACGACGTTTTTCGCTAAGTTCGGAGTCCTCTGCAATGATAGCCGCAGTAGTGCCAATATTGGCAAATGTTTCTGCACCAAAAAGAACGCCAATGCCACTGGATGCCGGAATCAGCCACAGCGATTGGCCTGCAGTGAATGGTGCTGCGGCCACACCTACAAGCGTGCCAACGGCAAGGCCCAGAGTGCCGTAAAGTGCAGCGCCCCCAATGGCACCTTGAATGTGACCTTTGTAACCCGCCGAAAGCAGGCGGCGATACCACGCACTATGCTCTCCTGCGACGCCGCCCGTGGGGGTCGTTAAAAGCTTGTGCTGAATTTGTTCTAAATCGGACAAAATAAGACTCCTATACAATTGCATTTTATCATAAACCCCCATAGGCAATGTGAAGCTTTTGTGACATTTGGCATCGCCTGTGCTAGGAGTAAGCCATGACGATCATGCAATTTTTCATTACCTATGCGGTGTGCTGGTGGATGGTGCTATTTATGCTGCTGCCATATCGTGCCCATGCGCCTGAAAAACCGGCGACGGGTCTTGCGGCTTCAGCTCCGGCTAACCCAATGATTAAAAAGAAAGTTATTTGGACGACATGCTTAGCAGTATTGCCTGCTGTGTTGTTTTATTTCTGGGCCAACATTGCCCGTGCAGAAGATATGTATCATGCGGGTGACAAACGCGATTGTAACCCTCTTAAAAACTACCAAACCCCTGCGGGCGTGAATGCGACGGATGGCACTGGCAGCGGTGATAAAAAAGTGGCCCCAGCCACTTTGGGCGGTAATTCCAAAATCCTCGGATCCATGGATAAGGTGAACATTGGATTGAATATCCCGAGTGATAAATACCTGAATCCGCCAGCAGCAGATGGTAGCATAAATCCCTCGAAACATAATGTTGACCTATCACGCAGCGACATTCAAATGGGCACCATCACCGTGGGGCAAGATGGCAGCGCCACCTTGAACGGTGAAAAAATCGGCGGGCAGAATGTGCTGCCAGAAGGTTGCGAGTAATGATCAAAAAAATTGGCTTCTCAGTTTTTGCGCTGGCATTGCTTAGTGCCTGTACTCCGGCGGATGTGCAATATTGCCAAAGCTTTGGGGTGGGTGGCACACCGGAATATGCCAAATGCATGAATTACTATCACCAGCAATCGGCCATGTTCGGTGCAGACCGCAGCCAGTGCGAATTCGATGCTGATGGAGTCTATCCTCCCACGCTCTATGATTATGGCCACACGGAAGAGGTGATGGGCGGCTTCTCGCGCGGCGTTTATTATGGTGGCACCACCGTGTTTGTGCAGCCCGATATGCGCCATAATATGGAAGTTGATAATTTGCGCATGCGGGTGATCGCGCCATGCATGCAAAGCAAGGGCTGGAACTCGCCGGATACGTGGGAAGCGGGCCGTCACGAGGTGACAGTAGCAAAGCCCGCCATGCGCTCATTACCTGCGCCTGCGGCCGCACCGCTGCCATGGCTGAAGTAACCTGTCGATAAGCCATAGGCTCTCGTTGCATTTTTGTGGCCAAACGCCATAGTGCTTCCCTCACTATCAACGGAGTGCGTGAATGCGCCTGAGCCAATATTTCTTACCCGTGCTGAAAGAAGAACCCAAAGAGGCACAAATTGTGTCGCACCGCTTTATGCTGCGTGCGGGCATGATTCACCAAGAAGCCGCTGGCATTTATAGCTGGCTGCCGCTGGGTTTGCGCGTGCTGCAGAACATCGAGAATATTGTGGATGACGAATTGCAAAAAGCGGGCTGTGTGCCGGTGCTGATGCCAACGCTTCAGCCCACTGATTTGTGGAAAGAATCGGGCCGCTATGATGCACTGGGCAAGGAAATGCTGAGGTTTAATGATCGCGCCGAGCGTGAGCTGCTTTATAGCCCCACCTGCGAGGAGATGATTGTGAATCTCTTCAGCGCCTATGTGAAAAGCTATAAGCAGCTGCCGCTGAATCTCTATCAGATCCAATGGAAATTTCGTGATGAAGTGCGCCCGCGTTTTGGCGTGATGCGTGGCCGCGAATTCCTGATGAAAGATGCGTATTCTTTCCATGTGGATGTGGATGATGCCAAGCGTGAATATGCCAAAATGTATGATGCTTACACAGCGATTTTCAAACGCATGGGGCTGACCACCATTGCGGTGGCGGCGGATTCGGGCGCGATTGGCGGCAACCTCAGCCATGAGTTTCAGGTGATTGCAGACACGGGCGAAAGCGCCGTTTATTACGATGCAGCGTTCGATGAAATTCGTGCGGGCAAGCTCACCTTGAGTGGTGATGAAATGCGCGCGCTTTATGCCGCGGCTGATGAGCAGCACAAGCCGGATGCCATTCCCGCGGATCGCCTGCGCACCGCGCGCGGCATTGAAGTGGGGCATGTGTTCTATCTCGGCCAGAAATATACGCAGGCCATGGGCGTTGCCGTGAGCGGTGGCGATGGCGCGCAAGTGACGCCGCATATGGGCTGTTATGGTATTGGCGTATCGCGCCTTGCTGGGGCGATTATCGAAGCGAGTCATGATGAAAATGGCATCATTTGGCCAGAATCCGTGGCACCATTTGATGCCGGCATTATCAATCTGCGCATGGGCGATGCCGCCTGCGACACCGTGTGCGAGCAGATTTACAGCCATTTGAAAACCGCAGGGCTTAGCCCGCTATATGATGATACCGACAAGCGCGGCGGTGAGAAATTCGCCACCATGGATTTGATTGGTCTGCCATGGCAAATCACCGTTGGGCCACGCAGCGCGGCGGATGGCAAAGTGGAATTGAAATATCGTCGCACGGGCGAAAAATCTGAAATCAGCGTGGAAGATGCGGTGGCACACATCACTGGCCAACGCACCAAACGGCTGGCCGCATGATGAGCTCGTGCCAAACCATGCTGGCCTGGCGCTATTTACGGGCGCGCAGGCAGGAGGGGTTCATTTCCCTCACCAGCTGGTTCGCGGTGATTGGCATTACGCTTGGTGTGGCGACGCTCATTCTGGTCACCTCGCTCATGAACGGCATCCGCGATGAAATGACCTCGCGCTTCATCGGCATTGATGGGCATGTGGTGATTTATGGCGGCGGCCGTGCCTTCACGAATTATCAATCCGCCGTGGATGCCATAAAACCCATCGCAGGTATTGATGCGATTGCGCCGAAAGTGACGGGGCAGGTGATGGTGACATCGCATGGTCGCGCCATTGGCGCACAGGCCACCGCCATGCCGTGGGACGCGCTGAGTGGTCGTAAGCTTTTCACCGATCATGTGGAAAGCGGTAGTTTAGAAGGCTTGCGTGATGGCACGGGCATTGTGCTGGGCAGCAGCCTTGCCCGCAATTTGGGCGTAATCGTGGGGGATTCTGTGACGCTAATTTCACCCCAAGGCCGCGCAACCATTGCCGGATTCATTCCGCGTATGAAGGCCTATCCCGTCATCGGCACCATCAAACTGGGCATGCATGAGTTTGATTCGAGTTTGATTTTGATGCCCTTCACCGAGGCGCAGAATTATTTTCTGATGATGACGCCGGAAGGCGAAGCGGTGAGCAATCTGGAAGTGATGGTGAAAAATGTGGGTGATGCGCCGGGAATCGCCACGCAGATTCGCGAAAAACTGGGCGGCCAAATGCGCGTGTATGATTGGCAGCAAACCAATGCCAGCGTGTTTGCCGCTCTTGCCGTGCAGCGTAACGTGATGGTGGTAATTTTGGCGTTGATTGTGCTGGTGGCCGCCTTCAACATTATTTCCAGTCTGGTAATGCTGGTGAAAGAAAAACAAAGTGACATCGCCGTGCTGCGCACCATGGGCATGAGCCGCGCGCATGTGATGCGCATTTTCATCACCGCGGGCACGCTGCTTGGCAGTGCGGGCACGGTGGCCGGTGTGGGGCTGGGACTGGTGCTTGCCGCCTATCTGGAGCCGCTGCACCATTTGCTGGAACGCGCATTGGGTCAGGAAATTCTGGTGGAGAATATTTATTTCCTCTCCACCTTGCCCACCAAAACCAATCCGCTGGAAGTGGTGGTGATTGTGCTGGCATCGTTGGCGCTCTCGTTCCTTTCTACGCTGTATCCGGCGCGGCGCGCGGCGCGGCTCGACCCCGTGGAGGCGTTGCGTCATGAGTAATGCAGTGCTGACACTTGCGGGCATTACGCGGCGCTATGGCGCAGGCGATAGCGCGATCACCATTTTGAATAACGCCAGCCTCAGCATTGCCGCGGGTGAGCTGGTGGCGCTGATTGCGCCATCGGGTGCGGGAAAATCAACCCTGCTGCATGTGGCAGGGCTGCTGGATACGCCGCAATCGGGCAGCATCACCATCGCCGGCCATGAAGCGGCGAGTGCGAATGATGGGCTGCGCACGCATCTGCGTAACAAGCATATCGGCTTTATTTATCAGTTTCACCATTTGCTGCCAGAATTGACGGCGGAAGAAAATGTAATGATGCCGCTGCGCATTGCGGGCGTTTCTGTGGCTGATGCATCACCCCGCGCAAAAGCGCTGCTGAAACGCTTGGGGCTTGAAGCGCGCGGTCATCATTATCCATCGCAGCTTTCCGGTGGTGAGCAACAGCGCGTGGCGATCGCCCGCGCGCTGGCCAACAAACCGGCGTTGATTCTGGCGGATGAGCCGACGGGAAATTTAGACCCAGCCACATCTGACGCGGTGGCCGATTTGCTGCTGGAAGTGGCGCGCGAAGAAGGTGTGGCAGCGCTGATTGCCACCCACAACATGGCGCTGGCCAAACGGCTGCACCGCGCAGTGACGCTTCAAAACGGCGGCGTTGTCACGGTCAGCGTATGAGCTTCGTTCACCTGCGCAGCCACAGTGCCTATTCGCTGCTGAAGGGCGCGATTAAAATTCCCAAGCTGATCGCGTTGGCCAAGGCCCAAAATATGCCCGCACTGGCGCTGACGGATCATGACAATTTATTCGGCTCGCTGGAATTTTCGGAATATGCGGCGAAGGAAGGAATTCAGCCCATTATCGGGGTGACGCTGTCGCTGACGCCGTATGGCGTGGATGCGCAAACCGCCCAACGTTTGCCGCCCGATCAGCTGCTGGTGATCGCCAAAAATGAACAGGGTTATGCTAATTTGTTGAAGCTGGCGAGCAGCGCTTACACCGCGCCCGCAGGCGGAAACGCACCGCTGGTGGATTATGCCACGCTGGCCAACCATGGTGATGGGCTGATCGCGCTCACCGGCTCTATCTATGGTGGTTTTGGACGTTTGCTGTTGGCCAATCGCGCGGCGGATGCCGAAAAACTGCTGGGCGATTTGCGTGATGTGTTCGCCGACCGGCTTTATGTGGAGCTGACCCGCCATGACATGCCAGAAGAACGGCAGATTGAGCGTGCGCAGATTGATCTGGCGCTGGCGCATAACTTGCCGCTCGTCGCCACCAACAATATTTATTTCACCGATGCGAAAATGAACGAGGCGCATGACGCGCTGATCTGCATTGCGGATGGGCGCTATGTCACCGAAACCAACCGTCCGCGATTCAACGCGCATCACCGTTTCAAATCCACCGAGGAAATGAAATTACTCTTCCGCGATATTCCGGAAGCCATTGAAAATACGTTGAACATTGCGCGGCGCTGCCATGTATTTTCGCCATCGCGCGCGCCCATTTTGCCCGGTTATTACATGGAAGATGACAAGGGCAATGTGCTTTCCGAATCGGAAGCGCTGGCGGTGAAAGCCCGCGCTGGGCTTGAATATCGGCTGGAGCGCTATGTTTATAAACCCGATGTAAGTGACGAGGAAAAAGCTGACATCGCCAAGCCCTATCGTGAACGGCTGGAGTTCGAGCTGGACGTCATCATCACCATGAAATTCCCTGGCTACTTCCTAATCGTGTCGGATTTTATCACTTGGGCGAAAGAAAATAACATTCCCGTGGGGCCAGGCCGTGGTTCGGGTGCGGGCTCGCTGATTGCGTGGTCGCTGCTGATTACCGATCTGGATCCGCTGCGCTATGGCTTGCTGTTCGAGCGTTTCCTCAACCCCGAACGTGTGTCGATGCCCGATTTCGATATCGATTTTTGCCAAGATCGCCGTGACGAAGTGATCCGCTATGTGCAGGCCAAATATGGCGATGATAAAGTGGCGCAGATCATCACCTTCGGGAAATTGCAGGCGCGTGCGGTGCTGCGCGATGTGGGGCGCGTGCTGCAAATGCCTTATTCGCAGGTGGATCGTATTTGTAAGCTGGTGCCCAATAATCCTGCCGATCCAGTGACGCTGGAACAGGCCATCGAGCGCGAGCCGATGTTAAAGCAAGCGGTGGAAGAAGACGAAACGACGGAGCATCTGGCCGCTATTTCACTGAAGCTGGAAGGGCTTTATCGCCACGCATCCACCCATGCGGCGGGGGTGGTGATTGCCGATCGTCCGCTGGTGGAACTGGTGCCGCTTTACCGCGATCCCAAGTCCGACATGCTGGTGGTGCAATATTCCATGAAATGGGCTGAAGCCGCGGGTCTGGTGAAGTTCGACTTTCTGGGATTACGCACGCTGACCATTTTGCAAAAGGCCGTGGAATTTATCGCGCGTGACGGGGTGGAGATTGACCTGCTGGCGCTGCCAGAGGGTGACGCGAAAACCTATCAGCTGCTGACGCGCGGTGATACGCTGGGCGTGTTCCAGTTCGAATCGGCAGGCATGCGCGAGGCGCTGAAAAACCTGCGACCCGATTCCATCGAAGACCTGATCGCGCTGGGTGCGCTCTATCGCCCCGGCCCAATGGATAATATTCCGGCCTATATCGACGTGAAGCATGGCCGCGCCAAACCTGATTATTTGCATCCGCTGCTGGAGCCGGTGCTGAAAGAAACCTACGGCGTCATTATTTATCAGGAGCAGGTGCAGAAAATTGCGCAGGTGCTTTCGGGATACACGCTGGGTGGGGCCGATTTGCTGCGCCGCGCGATGGGTAAAAAAATCAAAGCCGAAATGGATGCGCAGCGCGCCTTGTTTGTGGATGGGGCGAAGAAAAACAACGTGCCGGAACATCAGGCATCGAGCATTTTCGATCTGGTGGCGAAGTTTGCCGGCTATGGTTTCAACAAATCGCACGCGGCCGCTTACGCGCTGATTGCCTATCAGACTGCCTATTTGAAAGCGAATTATCCCGTGCAGTTTTTTGCCGCATCCATGACCTATGAAATGGGCGCGACGGATAAATTGAGCCAGTTCGCGCAGGAAGCACGCAAGTTTTACATTGAAGTGCTGCCGCCTGATATCAATGCTTCCGGCGTTTATTTCGAGGTGGAAAAACATCCGCGTGGCGGCACCGATGCAGTGCGTTATGCGCTGGCGGCGATTAAAAATGTGGGCGCGGGAGCGATGGAAGCGATTGTGCGCGAGCGCGCTGCCAATGGACCTTTCAAAGACATTTATGATTTTGCCTCGCGGGTGGATGCCAGCGTGATTAATCGTCGCCAGCTGGAACATTTGGTGATGGCCGGCTGCTTTGATTCGCTGCATGCTAATCGCCGTCAGCTGTTTGAATCCATCGACATGCTGCTGGCTGCCGCGCAAAACGCGACGGAAGAACGCACCAGCAATCAGGTGAGTTTGTTTGGCGATACATCGGCACAGACCAGCAATCGTCGCGCACTGGCGGCGGTGGATGAGTGGCCGCTGATTGAAAAATTGAATTTTGAATGTTCCGCCGTGGGTTTTTATTTGTCGGCGCATCCTCTGGCGGCCTATGCGTCGGTGTTTAAGAAGCTTGGCATTTCGCCATCCTCGCGCCTCAGTCAGCCGCTGAGCGATCGTTCATCCATCAAGCTCGCTGGCATTTTAACCGGCAATAAAATGCGCAGTTCACCGCGCGGACGTTCTGCATTTCTCACGCTTTCCGATGCGCACGGCAATTATGAAGTAGCCGTGTTCGATGAAATGTTGCTGAACCAGCATCACGCGATTTTGAAAACCGGCACCGCGCTTTATTTGCAGGTGGATGTACGCCACAGCGAGCGTGGGCAACGGCTGCTGGTGAATAAGATTGATTCGCTGGACCATGTGGCGGGGCAGGTGAAAGCCCAATCCCTCAGCGTGACGGTGGATCATGTGGAAGATCTGCCGCGCCTGAAGCAAATGCTGGGCGAGCCTGGTGATCGTGGCGCGAAGGTAGAGCTGTTGATTCAAATTCCCACTGGCATTTTTAAACTGGCGCTGCCGGGCTGCTATAAAATCGCCACGCATGAGCTGATGATGATTCAGTCGCTCAACGGTATCGAGGCCGAGGCGGCTTAGATTTTCGCTAAATCATCTTCCGTTAAACCAAGCACACCTGCCACGGCGCGGGCTTTGGCGAGGGTTTCGCGCCATTCATCGGCGGGGGTGGAATCGGCCACGATGCCGCCGCCCACTTGGAATTCAAAACGGTTTCTATCAATCACTAGCGTGCGGATGACGACCGATAAATCGCAGCTGTTGTTGCTGCCAAACCAACCAATAGCACCGCTATAGATACCGCGTTGCATGCGCTCCTGCGCGGCGCACCACTGCATGGCGGCAATTTTTGGCGCACCGGTCATCGACCCTGGCGGAAAGCAGGCGCGCACGACGTCTTGCGAGGATTGATGGGGCTGTTTTTGCGCCTGAATGGTGGAGATGAGATGGTGAATGGTGGCATAGGAATAGAGCGCCGATTGCTCCACCACCTCCACCGATCCGGTGAGGCTGACGCGCGATAAATCATGGCGCATCAGGTCCACAATCATCAAATTCTCGGCATGGTTTTTATCGCTGGTGATGAGTGCTTGCTGAATGGCGGCATCACGCGTTGCATCGTCATCGCGCCGCGCAGAGCCTTTGATGGGGCGGGTGGTGATGCGCCCGCTGGCATCCACACTCAAAAAACATTCGGGGCTGGAGGACACAATGGCGCTTTCGCCATGGCGGATATAGGCGCTGTAAGGCGAGGGGCTGATGCGGCAGAGTTTTTCATAAAGCGCCCAGCTGTTTGGCGCGATTTCAAACTCACCAAAAAATTTGCGGGTGATGTTGGCCTGATAAAAATTGCCAGCGTGAATCTGCTCCACCGTGCGCGTGATGCAGGATTCATATTCCGCGCGGGTGAAGTTGGAACGGAGTGATTGAACTGCGAAGCTTGGTGAATGTTCAATGGCTGCTGCTGAAGGCAGGGTAATGGCATTGATGGTGGGTTGGGTGAAATAATCGATCTTCTGCGACGCATGATCAAACCGGAACAGATGCCCATAGCGAATGAAGCGCGCTGGCGGGGTGGTGATGAATGATGGCGCGCCCAATGGCACATCGTCACCCATTTCATAACCCACATATCCAACCCATTGCGGCAGATCGCTTGCATCATCACCCGTGGGTAAATCAGCCCAGTTTTTTGCTTCAACCACTTGTTGAGGTTCTAAGAATAAATAGCTGTAAGCACCGCTAAAACGTTCACGCAGGCCGGAATAAAGCAATGCCATGTCATGCGCGGCAAAATGTCTGGCAAATTCCAGCGGCTCTGCCCAATTGGGCGATGATTGTTGCTGCCAGCTCATGCGGTGGTGATCCAGCGATCATGCTGCTGGGTGGCTTCACGCCCGCGGTCACGATGAAGCAATTCTTGCAGCTTTTTAATGATGGGATGGTTGCTGTTGAATTGCCAGCCCATGGGCTTCAGCTCGCGCACGGGCCAAACGCCAAGGCGTGTATTGCTGATGAACAGCGCATCGGCATCACGCAAATCATTCAACCCCGCTTGCACCATGCGAAGTGGCAGGGGCGAGAGGCGCAGCAAGGCATCCCGCGTGGTGCCGCTGAGGCAGCCGCAGTCCAGCGAGGGGGTGAAGATGGTTTCATTTTTCAACCAAAATACATTGGCGCTGGCGGTTTCGCAGACATAACCGTTGGTGCTGAGCTGCAACGCTTCGTCGCAGTGGTTATCCTGCGCTTCCATGAGCGCCAGCGTGCTGCCAATGCCCTGAGAGAGTTTGTGATTCACTGGCAATGCCTGCAGCGGCATGCGCGCACTGTTGCTGAGCCATAGGGTGAATGGGGCTTTTGGCAAATCCAGCGGCGGCAGATATTCCATGACCCACGAAATGGGCATGCTGGGCGGATGCGGCAAATAGCCTCGGCTGCCGCTGCCACGGCTGACGCTAAGGCGCAAAAAGCCAGTCGTGGCCTTATTTTTTTTGATGAGCTGGCGAGCATGCAGTGCCCAATCCACATCGCCCGATTTAATGCGCAGTGCGGCGAGGCCGGCGGCCATCCGTGCCATATGCACATCCCACTGATAGGGGATGCCGTTTTCAAGGCGAATGGTCTCAAACACGCCGTCACCAAAGCGAAAGCCGCGATCGGTCACGGGCAGTGCTGCGCGATGTGCCAACACCATACGGCCATTCAAACAAGTATAAAAATGCGTCATGGGCTTGCCATATAGCGTGGTTTGAGTCATGAGACTACCTAGAATCACGAGGAAATCATGACCACGCACTACCCTTACGTTTTATCGCTCAATAAATTTCGCCTGAATGTGTTTTTGGGTTTTTATGACGATGAACGCGCGGTGAAACAGCCGATTGAAATTTGCCTGCGGCTTTATTTTGAGCAACCGCCTGCCTATGCGCTGGATGAGAAGCTGAAATTTCTTGATTACGCCGTGATGTGTAAATCGATTGAAGATTACGCGGCCGCACGCAGTTTTCGACTGATTGAATTTATGACCACCGAGATTTTTAATCATCTGCGTAGCTTTTTGAATGAGCGCGAACTGGGTGAGGCAAAAATCTGGATGAGCCTGAACAAAGTCGCCGCCCCCGTGCCCGGACTTACGGGCGGCGCGGCCTATACCATCAGCGATTTGCCGCCGACTGCAACGGTGGTTGCGATTCACGGATGATACTCGTTGCCCTTGGCAGTAATTTGGGTGATCGCGCGGGTCAGCTGACGCGTGCGCGGCAAATGATGAACGCGCAGGGTATGAACATCGTTGCGGAATCATCGTTGCATGAAACGCCAGCCTTGATGCCGGAAAATGCGCCAGAGAGCTGGAACATTCCATTCTTGAATCAGGTGGTGCAGGTGGAGACGACGGCGAGTGCTGTTGAAGTGCTCGCACAGCTGAAAGCCATTGAAGTGGCTCTGGGCCGAACCCCTCGTGAGCGTTGGGCCCCGCGCGAGGTGGATTTGGATATCATCGCCTATGATGCGTTAACGATGGAAAGCGAAACGCTGACCTTGCCGCACCCGCAGATGCATCTGCGCCGATTTGTGTTGGCACCGCTGAATGAAATCGCGCCGGAATGGATGCACCCCGTGCTTCGTAAAACAACCACCCAGTTGCTGGCGGAGTGTGCATGATCGCGCGTCCGGCATTGGTGGGTATTGTGAATGTGACGCCGGATTCATTCTCCGATGGTGGAAATTTGGGCGAGGCCGCTATTCATCACGCTAAAACGCTGATGGAGGAGGGGGCTGATATTATCGACATTGGCGCGGAATCAACCAGGCCTGGTGCGGTGCTGCTCTCGCCAGACGAAGAATGGGCACGGCTTGAGCCAGTGCTGGCGGCGATTGCAGAAGCAGCGCACCATGCCGAGGTGCGTGTCAGCGTGGATACGCGGCATGCGCAAACAGCAGCGCGCGCACTGGAATTGGGTGCGCAGATTATCAATGACCAAAGTGCGCTGGCGGATGCGGCGATGGCCGAAATCATCGGCGAGCATGAATGCGATGTGGTGGTGATGCATTCGCTGGGTTTGCCTGCGGATCCGAAAAAAACGCTGCCAGTGGATACGCTGATTGTTGATGTGATGCTGGCATGGAAAAATGAAATGATGGCGCGCGCAGCGGCAGCAGGCATTGCGCCGGAGCGTTTGATTTTTGACCCCGGCCTTGGCTTTGGCAAAACCACCGTTCAATCGCTTGAATTGGTGTTGAATGCCGATAAGCTGGTGGAAAGCGGCGGGCGCTGGCTATTTGGCCATTCGCGCAAATCGTTCCTCACTTTATTTACCAAGGCTGAACCTGCCGAGCGTGATTCGCTGACGCTGACATTTTCAGCCCAGCTTGCGGCGGCG
>Ga0007834_1000416_pt1 | contig 13557 bp, 8 predicted proteins | sample CryBogCBE06Nov07_FD_71233 | JGI IMG/M metagenome (GOLD analysis project Ga0007834, IMG submission 71233) | Freshwater microbial communities from Crystal Bog, Wisconsin, USA - CBE06Nov07 | ecosystem: Environmental > Aquatic > Freshwater > Lake | place: Crystal Bog, Wisconsin, USA | collected...
CCCATGATGTGCGGCTATTTACTGAAAGACGGCGAATCCCACACGAAAGGCAATGAGCACCATTTCTTCAAGCGCCTCAGCGATGCTTACGCCACCAGCCTGCAATGGGTTTTACGTCACGAGCGCATCACCATGCTGGTGGCCTTGGCAACGTTTGCTGCCACCGTACTTTTATATGTCGCCGCACCAAAAGGCTTTTTGCCGAATGAAGATACCGGACAAATCATCGCCACCACCGATGCAGGGCAAACCGTTTCCTTCGCCGAAATGTCACGCCTGCAACAGGAAGTGGCCGATATTGCCATGAAGGACAAAGCCGTCGCGTCGGTCGCATCGTTCCTTGGTGTGGGCGATATTAACTCAACGCCGAACACTGGCCGTTTATCCATTACGCTGAAAGACCGCAAGCATCGCGCATCGGCCGACAGAGTGATGAACCGTCTGAGCGAGCAATTCAAATCCATCACCGGTGTAGCCGTGCATTTGCAAGTCGCACAGGACATCCAAATCGGCGCACGCCTCAGCCGCACCCAATATCAATACACGCTGACCGATCTGAATGCGGCAGAGCTTGAAACATGGACCGCGAAGCTGATCGCAAAAATGAAAACACTGCCCACGCTGATGGACGTGGCAAGCGATCAGCAGCCCGCCGGACTCAAAGCCCAAATCACGATTGATCGCGACCAGGCATCGCGCCTTGGTATTCTGCCCGATGCGGTGGACAACACGCTCTATGATGCATTTGGGCAGCGGCAAATCTCCACCGTCTACGCGCAGGTCAATCAATACCACGTCATTCTGGAAGTCAGTCCCGAGGTGCAATTAAGCCCGGCATCGCTTGGCACGCTCTACATAAAATCAACCACGGGTGCATTGGTGCCGTTAAACGCTTTTGCACAAATCACCACCACGGCAGCACCACTTTTGGTCACGCGGCAAGGTCAGTTCCCCGCTATCACCCTCAGCTTTAATTTGGCAAAAGGTGCATCCCTCGGTCACGCGATTGATGCAATTCAGCGTGCCGAAAAAGAACTCGCCATACCCAACACCATCGTTGGCAATTTCAGTGGCGATGCCGCCGAATTCCGCACATCATTGGCCAGCGAACCACTGCTGATTCTGGCGGCCATCATTGCCATCTATATTGTGCTGGGCGTGCTCTATGAAAGCGCCATTCACCCCGTTACCATTCTCTCCACACTTCCATCTGCTGGGGTTGGCGCACTGTTAGCACTGGTGATGACAGGCAACGATCTATCCATCGTCGCTCTGATTGGCATTATTTTGCTGATGGGTATCGTGAAAAAGAACGCCATCATGATGATCGATTTTGCGTTGGTTGCGGAACGCGAGAATAATATGTCCCCGCGTGAGGCCATCTATCAGGCGTGCCTGCTGCGTTTCCGCCCCATCATGATGACCACCATGGCTGCATTGCTTGGTGCAGTACCGCTGGCGTTTGATCAGGGCATGGGCGCTGAACTACGGCAGCCGCTTGGCATTGCGATTGTGGGCGGATTGATTCTCTCACAACTGCTTACACTCTATACCACACCCGTCATTTATTTGGCGATGGATCGGCTGCGCGCACGCGCGGGAGCCGAAGCATGAGTATTTCAGAAATTTTTATTCGCCGCCCGGTTGCCAGTATCCTTCTTTCACTCGGATTATTTCTAGCGGGTGCCATGGCCTTTGATGCCATGCCCATTGCGGCACTGCCAAAAGTTGATTTTCCTATCGTCAACGTGAATGCCAGGCTGCCAGGTGCCGACCCCGAAACCATGGCCGCCACCGTGGCTGCACCGCTAGAGCGTAGGCTGGGGGCTATTGCAGGAGTTACCGAACTCACTTCTACCAGCAACGAAGGCATCAGCAATATCACCGCCATGTTTGATTTTAGCCGCGACATTAACGGCGCCGCACGCGATGTGCAGGCGGCCATCAATAATTCCGGCAGCGACTTGCCAGTCGATTTACCCAATCCTCCCACTTATCGCAAAATCAATCCGGCTGATTCACCCGTTCTTATTCTAGCCGTCACTTCAGATCTCATCGAAACCACCAAGCTTTACGATGCGATTGACTCCGTGTTGGCACAGCGTATTTCTCAGGTGCATGGCGTGGCACAGGTTCAAATTGGTGGCGGCGCAAAACCAGCAGTGCGCGTGGAAATTAACCCGACCATTCTTAATGGTGCCGGCATTGAAATGGAACAAGTGCGCAGCCTTCTTACCAGCGCCAACATGAATCGGCCTAAGGGCGTAATGCAGTCTGGCAACCAATCCTATGCGTTGGATGTGAATGATCAGCTCAAATCAGCATCGCAATATGCTCCGCTGATCTTAGCTTCAGGCAAGCAAGGAACCCTAAGGCTTTCCGATGTGGCGCGTGTCACCGATAGTTCAGAAAGCACACGTCAAAACGGATGGTTTGGCACAAAAAAAGCAATTCCCCTCATCATCACCAAACAGCCGGACGCTAACGTGATTGAAACCGTGGATGCCATCAAAGCCATGCTGCCACAATTGCAGGAATGGATGCCCAGCGGCACCAAAATTTCTATCCTCACCGACAACACCATCACCATTCGTCAAAGTGTGGCCGATGTTGAGTTAACCTTGGTCATTGCAGGCATATTAGTGGTGCTTGTGGTCTATTTTTCTTTGGGACGTATCACTCCCACCCTCGCCGCAAGCATTACCCTGCCCCTTACATTAGCTGGCACCGTGGCATGCATGTATTTGCTAGATTACAGCCTGAATATTATTTCACTTATGGCACTTACTGTCTCTGTCGGTTTCATTATCGATGATGCCATTGTGATGATAGAGAATATGACACACCATGTAGAACAAGGCGATTCTCCGATAGAAGCAGCCATTAAAGGCGCAAAAGAAATTACCTTCACCGTCATCTCCATCACCGTTTCGCTGATTGCCGTGTTTATTCCTCTCTTATTCATGGGGGGCATTATTGGCCGCTTGTTCCGTGAGTTTGCAGTTACGCTTTCCATGGCCGTGGTGATCTCCGTCGTCATTTCTCTCACCGTCATCCCATCAATTTACGCGCTATTACTACAATTACGCGGCGAGCAGCGGATTGACCATCGTGACCATCTCGGAGAACGTGTATTTCGTCAGCTACAACAGTGGTATGAACATGGACTCGAATGGGTGATGCGCCACCAGCGTTTTATGCTGCTGGTGATGGTGATGACCGTGGTCGCCACCGTGGAACTTTATATTGATATTCCCAAGGGATTTATTCCAACACAGGATATTGGTCTTATTATTGGCACCACTGAAGGCCGTACCGATATTTCGTCTGCCGCTCTTGCCGAACGGCAAGTAGAAGTAAACAGCATTGTGCTAGCCGACCCAGCGGTGGCCAATATGGTAAGCTTCGTAGGAAGCACCGGCAATGGACCGGGCACCACGAACAATCAGGGACGTATTTTTATTAGCTTAAAGCCACTGCGCGAACGTAAAATTAGCGCCAGTCAGGTGATTGATCGTCTGCGCCCTAAACTTGCAAAAATAGTTGGCATCAACACATTCTTGCGACCAGGACTTACCATCACCGTGGGTGGACGCCAAAGCAAAGCGCAATTTCAATTCAGCCTTTCTTCGGAATCGCTGGAAGAATTGCGCCTATGGGTGCCCAAGCTTATGGACGCACTAAAAACCCTGCCAGACATTACGGATATCACCAGCGATCAAGATAAAGCAGCGACACAGGTCAAAGTAGTGGTTGATCGTGATCGCGCCGCTCAGCTTGGTATCGATATGAACAGTGTGGACCAAGTGCTGCAAGATGGATTTGCTCAACGTCAAGTCTCCACCATTTACAAACAGCGCAATCAATATCATGTGGTCATGGAAGTAGCGCCGGAACATCAGCTGGGCCCAGAGGCGTTGGGTAATGTTTACCTCAAGTCTGCTGGCGGAACGCTTGTTAAACTATCGGAAATTGCGCATTTAGAAACCAGCTCGGCACCACTCTCTGTCCAACATCAGGGCCAGTTTCCAGCAGCTACTCTGAGTTTTAATTTGCCGATTGGCGCATCACTGGGCGATGCCACCGAACATATAAAGCGCGTGGCAGATTCCATTCAAATGCCGCCCTCCATTCGCACCGGTTTTGCAGGCAACGCACAAGCCCTCGTCGACTCGCTAAAAACACAACCCATCCTTATCATCAGCGCCATAATATGTATCTATCTCGTACTTGGCGTTCTCTACGAGAATACCTTACATCCACTCACTATTCTCTCCACACTTCCATCCGCAGGGATCGGCGCGCTTCTGGGTTTGATGATTGCGGGCGATGACCTTTCCATCATCAGCATCATCGGTGTCATTTTGCTCATGGGTATCGTCAAGAAAAATGGCATCATGCTCGTTGATTATGCCATCGCCGCCGAACGCCGTGGCATGGCAAGCGAACCCGCCATGCGCGAAGCCTGCAGTCGCCGTTTTCGACCCATTCTCATGACAACGCTGGCATCGCTACTAGGAGCCATTCCGCTGATTGTTGCCACAGGGAATGGCGCTGAACTACGTGAACCGCTAGGCGTTGCGATTGTCGGTGGTCTGGTCGTTTCTCAATTATTGACACTCTACACCACACCTGTTGTGTATTTGGCGTTAGCGCGGCTTGGCAAACGCCACCCGCACCCCATTGAAAGGCTGGCCACATGAAAAAACGCTTGCTGATGTCACCCTTGCTTTTGGCGCTTACGGGTTGCACGAACCTTTGGTTCCCCTACGAAAAGCCAGCAACAGAAACTCCGGCTGCGTGGCGCGAGGCAACAGCTACCTCCACCGAAACATCGTGGCCCGATCAGCCTTGGTGGGAACTTTTTGGCACACCCGAACTTGTTCAACTGGTAAAAACAGCGCAGGAAAAAAATCATGATCTTGGTGCGGCCATAGCACGTGTCAGACAGGCCAATGCGCAAGTCACCATTAATGGTGCACCACTTCTGCCAACCATTTCGGCAGCGGCTGACGGCGCACACACACACGCGGGTTCAAAAACCAAATCAGCATCGGGCGATCGTTTCAATGCCAAGTTGAATGCTTCCTATGAACTCGATTTTTGGGGTAAAAATACTTCCGCTTTGGAATCGGCCGAAGCATCTCTTTCAGCCAGCGAGTTTGACCGTGAAGTCGTCCGTCTAACAACGAATTCTTCCGTCGCCACTGTCTATTTTGATTTGCTAGCAACGCATGCGCGACTTTCCATAGCACACGAAAATCTAGCCAGTGCCGAGCAAACACTAAATGCTATTCGTCGGCGTTATGAGCAAGGTGTTGCCAATGGGCTGGATGTTGCCCAACAAGAAAGTGAAACAGCCAGCCTTCGCGCTACCATTCCACCGCTTGAATTACAGCGCAGCAAAGATTTGGATGCGCTCGCCATACTAGTTGGAAGCCTACCAGAATCATTTGCAGAGCCAACTGCAACGCTCAGCCACTTGAGCATTCCAACAGTGCCAGCGGACCTTCCATCTGATTTGCTGATACGTCGACCCGATGTACAAAAAGCAGAAGCCAATTTGATGGCCGCGCATGCCAATATCAATCAAGCGCGCGCTGCTTTCTTCCCAAGCATCAGCCTTACGGGTCAGGCGGGTTACACCAGCAATGCTCTCAGTTCGTTATTCAAACCCGGCAGCATGCTCACTTCCTATGGCGCAAATTTGGCGCAACCTATTTTCAACAACGGCGCACTGAGCGGTGATCTGGAATTGAGTAAAGGCGAGTATGATGAAAAACTAGAAAATTATCATGCCGCCGTGATTGCTGCATTTGCCGATACGGAAGATGCATTGGCAGCAGTTACCCAATCAGCCGCACAGGAAAAGGCACAAACCAACGTAGTGACAGCAGCAAAAAAAGCATACACGCTAGCGCAACAGCAATTTAATGGTGGCATTATCGATATTACCACCTTGCTCAACACGCAACGTAGCCTGTTTACGGCTAACGATGCGCTGGTCCAAGCAAAACTCACTCATTTACAGTCCATTGCCAAGCTATATACATCGCTGGGCGGCGGCTGGTATAAACCCTCAAAATAGGAATGATTTATGGTTGAAATTCGCATGACCTATGATGGTGAGCTACGCTGCACCGCTACCCATCAACCTTCAAACACCAAACTGCTGACCGATGCACCAATCGATAATCATGGCAAAGGCGAAAGCTTTTCACCGACTGATCTGGTGGCAACGGCGCTGGGCACCTGCATCCTCACCACCATGGCCATTGTTGCGGAACGGCTAAACATCGATCTCAGCGGCAGCACGATGAGCGTGCAAAAGGAAATGGCCACCAAGCCCGTGCGCCGCATCGCCAGCCTGACGGTGGTGATTGATGTGCCGGTGGTGCTTAATGACGAACAGAAACAGAAGCTCATCCACGCGGCAGAAATTTGCCCTGTGCACGGCAGCCTCCATCCCGATGTGCAGGTGCCGATTGAGTTTAACTGGGCTTAACGTTTCTTTTTATCGCGTTTCGCTTGTTTTTGATACGATTCAACAATCGTATTCACCAATGGCCCAAAGCGCTCTTTGATCTCTTTGCAACGGGTGACGTTGTGCAGCTCCACCCCCTTGCGCTCACTGCGAATAAGCCCCGCCTCGCGCAGCACTTTAAAATGCTGTGAAAGGGTTGATTTGGGCATATTGCGATTGTTGATCTTCAAAAAAGTCGAGCAATTCTGGGCACATTCCGACTGGGCAATCTCGGCAAAAATCTGCACGCGCACCGGGTCCGACAAGGCATAGAGCACGCCTTCGACCGTCATATCCTCAACCGCTGGGTGATAAAGTGGTTTCATAAAAATAGTTCTAACACATGCTTGACATAAAGTCCAATAGTTCGTATTTAATGAACTAATGAATTAATAAACAATCATCCAGCTAAAGGAGACCTCCATGAAACTCGACAACAAAATCATCTTCGTCAGCGGCGCCAATCGCGGCATCGGAAAAGCCATTGTGGAAGCCTTGCTCAAACACCCCGTAAAAAAAATCTACGCTAGCGCCCGCAAGCCCTCGGATTTGCCAAATTTTAATGATCCCCGCGTAGTGCCCGTAACACTTGATATCACCAATCGTCTGCAAATCGAAAAAGCAGTGGCATTGGCGAATGATACCGACATCCTCATCAACAACGCGGGCGCACTATCATTTGCTACGGTGGTTACTGGTGAGCCAGCCGCACTGATGCGCGATATGGAAGTGAATTACTTCGGCACGATCAGCATGGTGAATAGCTTTGCCCCCGTGCTCGAGAAAAAAGGCGGCGGCGCTATCGCCAACGTCATCTCTATTGTGGGACTTGCAGCCATGGCAGGCATCGGTGGCTATTCAGCTTCCAAAGCTGCATTGTTTTCAGCCACTCAAGCCATGCGTGCAGAACTGAAAGCGAAAAAAATTAGCGTTCATGGCATTTTTCCGGGCCCCATCGACACGGATATGGCGCGCGGTTTTGAAATGGAAAAAACCAGTCCTGCGGTCACCGCGAACAATATTCTCAACGGCATCATTGCTGGTCAGGAAGATATTTTCCCCGATCCCATGTCAGCCAATTTGAGCCAGCTTTGGGCAAAAGATCCCAAAGAACTCGAGCGTCAATTCGCTGCCATGTAATTTGCCCACTTCATCTCCAAGGTTGGGGTCACGGGGTTGCCACCCGTGACCCATTTTTTTGGAGCACGCCAATCGCCTTTCACGTGAATAGATTATTCGTCGCCCATTTTAAGGGCTGCGATGAAGGCGCCTTGTGGAATTTCCACATTACCCACCTGACGCATGCGCTTCTTACCCTTTTTCTGCTTATCAAGCAGTTTGCGCTTACGGCTGATATCACCGCCATAACATTTGGCAGTCACGTCTTTACGCATGGCCGAAATGGTTTCGCGTGCAATCACCTTGCCGCCAATCGCAGCCTGAATGGCAATTTGGAACAAATGGCGCGGAATCAGCTCTTTCAAACGGCCACAGAGCGCCCGCCCGCGCGGATCAGCCTGCGTGCGGTGAACAATCATCGAAAGCGCATCCACCGGTTCCGCATTCACCAGAATGGAAACTTTCACGAGGTCGGATTCGCGGTAGCTATCGATTTTATATTCAAAGCTGGCATAGCCCTTGGTGCCGCTTTTCAAGCGATCGTAAAAATCGAACACTACTTCGTTCAGTGGCAATTTATATTCCACCAGCGCGCGGCTACCCACATAAGTGAGGTTCGACTGCTCGCCACGTTTTTCGGTGCACAGCGCTAGCACATTGCCCAGATATTCATCGGGCACAAAAATCGTCGCATGAATCCAAGGCTCTTCCATCATCTGAATATGGGTGGGGTCCGGATAATCCGCCGGATTATGCAATTCTACCAAGCTGCCATTATTCATATGCATGCGATACACCACGCTCGGCGCAGTGGTGATGAGATCAAGATTGAATTCGCGCTCAAGACGTTCTTGAATAATTTCCAGATGCAGCAATCCCAAAAACCCGCAGCGGAATCCAAAGCCAAGCGCGGTGGAACTTTCCGTTTCAAAACTGAAGCTCGCATCGTTCAGGCGCAATTTGGCGAGTGAATCTTTGAGGTTTTCAAAGTCAGCCGATTCCGTAGGGTAAAGCCCGCAGAACACCACCGGCTGCACCGGTTTAAACCCAGGTAATGCTTCCGCCGCCTGATGTTTTTCGTCGGTAATCGTGTCACCCACGTTACATTCATCAACCATCTTAATGCCGGTTTGAATGAAGCCCACTTCACCCGGCCCCAGCACATCGGACGAAACTTTTTTCGGTGTAAACACACCTACCGATTCCACCGTGTGGGTGGTTCCTGCATTCATCATGCGAATTTTTTGGCCCTTTTTAATGCTGCCTTCAAACACACGGATAAGAATAATCACACCCAGATAAGTATCATACCAGCTATCCACCAGCAGCGCTTTCAGCGGCGCGTTCACATCGCCCTTGGGGGCAGGAATACGCTGCACAATCGCTTCCAGCAAATCAGGAATGCCAAGGCCAGTTTTGGCGGATACATGCAAGGCATCGGTGCAATCGATGCCGATCATATCTTCCACTTGCTGCGCCACACGCTCGGGCTCGGCGGCCGGCAAATCAATCTTGTTCAGCACCGGCACCACTTCGTTATTGTTGTCCAGCGCCTGATACACGTTCGCCAGTGTTTGCGCTTCCACACCCTGACTCGCATCCACCACCAGCAGCGACCCTTCGCACGCAGCCAAACAGCGGCTCACCTCATAGGCAAAATCCACATGGCCGGGGGTATCCATCAGGTTCAGCACATAATCATTACCGTCTTTGGCTTTATAATTCAGCCGCACCGTTTGCGATTTAATGGTAATGCCGCGCTCTTTTTCGATATCCATCGTATCCAGCATTTGCGCATGCATGTCCCGCGCTTCCACGGCGTTACAGCCCTGAATAAGCCGATCGGCCAAGGTGGATTTACCATGGTCGATATGGGCGATGATGGAGAAATTGCGGATCTTGCTAAGTTCGGTCATGCGCGGCTTTTAGGGGAAGGCTTAGGAAAGGTCAATGACGCCTTCAAACACATAAGCAACCGAGCCCGACATAAAGACATGGCCATTAGTTGCGTTGGTGGCATCGGCTTGCCAATCCACCGTTAAATTGCCGCCGGGAAGCTCCAGCGTGGCTTTACGTTCGGCAAGGCCACGGCGCACCGCCGCCACCAGTGCGGCACAGGCGCCGGACCCGCAGGCCATGGTGAGGCCCACGCCACGTTCCCACACCAGCATTTTCAGATGGGTGGGGCTAATCACCTGCACTGCGCTAATGTTCGCGCGTTCAGGGAAAAGTGCATTCTGTTCCAGCTTCGCGCCCCACTCCGCCATTTTGATGTGGGTTAAATCGCGCACAAAAAACACTGCATGCGGGTTACCCATAGAAACGGCCACCGGATCGGCCAACAGACCCTCTTCTAGCCCCAAATGCAGGGTATTGCGACTTTCAGAAAGCGGCACATCGCGCCAATCCCACTTCGGCGAACCCATATTCACCGTGATCGCACCATCATCGTTTTTGGTGGCATTTAATAATCCAGCGATGGTTTCAATGTTCGCGGTGGCCGCGCCACTCTCGCTCATCACCAAATCGGCGACACAGCGCGAGGCATTGCCGCAGGTGGACGATAGACTGCCATCACCATTGTAAAACTTCACTGCAACATCAGCCTTGCTGGATGCTTCAAGCACCACCAGCGTATCGCACCCGATGCCAAAATGGCGGTCGCAGATTTTAACAATCGCGTCCTTATTTAGGGCCACCGCCTGCTTACGGCCATCCAGCACAACGAAATCGTTGCCGGTGCCATGCATTTTAAGAAAGGGTGTTTTGGTCATTGTCTAGAAAGGAATCTCGTCATCGAGTTCTGCTTCAGCTACACGCGCACGCTGAGGGGCGGCATTGTAGTTTGCATTGCCCTGATAATCGCCACCGCCACTTGCACGGCCTTCGCCAGACGGTTTGCCATCCAACATCGTCAAGTTGCCGCTAAACCCTTGCAGCACCACCTCGGTAGAATATTGATCCTGACCTTCTTTATTGGTCCATTTGCGGGTTTGCAGCGCGCCTTCGATATAAACCTTGCTGCCTTTGCGCAGGTAGTTCTTGGCCACATTCACCAAACCATCATTGAAGATCACCACGCGGTGCCATTCGGTCTTTTCCTTGCGCTCACCGGTCGATTTATCTTTCCACGTGTCACTGGTCGCCAGCGTGAGGTTACAAATTTCGCGGCCATCTTGCGTCGCGCGCACTTCTGGGTCTTTTCCCAGGTTTCCCACCAGAATAACTTTGTTGATGCTGCCAGCCATAATGCGCTCCTTTTGCGTTTGAGCGGGCCATCATACGCCGGAGCAATGCCTTTGCAACCTTCAAGCGCGCGCCATGCACAGGGCATTTTCCTTGAAGCTGCCCTTGACTAGTCGTGCCATCCGGCCATATAAGCATCTCCCCCTTAAAGGCAGGCTTCATGACCCAAGATTTCATTTCCATCCGCGGCGCAAAACAACACAACCTCAAAAACGTCGATCTCGACCTGCCAAAAAATAAGCTGGTGGTCATCACGGGCCTTTCGGGATCTGGCAAATCCAGCTTGGCGTTTGATACGCTCTATGCCGAAGGTCAGCGCCGCTATGTGGAATCGCTCTCGGCCTATGCACGCCAATTCCTGAACATTCATGATAAGCCCGATGTGGAATCCATCGAAGGCCTCTCACCCGCCATCGCGATTGATCAGAAAACCACTTCGCGCAATCCGCGCTCAACGGTTGGTACTGTTACCGAGATTTATGACTATCTGCGTCTGCTCTATGCGCGCGCCGGCATTCCTTATTCACCCACCACGGGCCTGCCCATTGAATCGCAAACCGTCACCCAAATGGTGGATGCCATTAAACTGCTGCCCAGCGGCACCAAACTTTATTTGTTGTCGCCCATCACCCGCGGCCAAAAAGGCGAGCACCGTAAGGAGCTGCAGGCGCTTGCCAAACGCGGCTTCACCCGTGCAAAAATCGATGGCACCATTCATGAAATGAGCGACCTGCCTGCGCTCGATAAAAACAAAAAACATAACATCGCCATTGTGGTGGACCGCATTAAATTGTCCGATGATTTGGGCAATCGCTTGGCCGATTCCATTGAAACCGCTCTCAGCATTTCCGATGGTTTGCTGCAGGTTGAAATTGTGGAACTGCCCGAAGCCGCCGATGCGCCCAAAGGCAAAAAAGGCAAAGCCGAGGCAAAAGAAAAACCAGCACACACTGTGGGTGACATCATCACCTTCTCTTCCAAATTCGCCTGTCCCGTTTCTGGCTTCACGCTGGAAGAAATTGAACCGCGCATCTTCTCGTTCAACAGCCCGTTTGGCGCCTGCCCCACCTGCGATGGCCTGGGCACCCAAATGTATTTCGACGAGAACCTCATCGTGCCCGATGAGAATCTTTCCATCGCGCAAGGTGCGCTGGCACCGTGGGCTTCGGGTCACGCCAAGTTTTATCAGCAAGCGCTGGAAGGCGTCGCGCGCCACTATAAATTCAGCATGACCACGCCCTATAAAGACCTCCCCGAGAACATCAAAAAAATCATTCTCCACGGTAGCGGCGATGAAGTCGTGAAGATTGCCTATTTCGATGGGGTGCGCACCTTCCACAGCAATAAACCGTTCGAAGGTGTGGTCGGCAATCTGCAACGTCGCTACCACGAAACCGAGTCAGAATGGACGCGTGAAGAGCTGGATAAATTCCAGTCCACCTCTGCCTGCGAAAGCTGCGGTGGTGCTCGCTTGAAGGCCGAAGCGCTCTGCGTCAAAATTGGTGATAAAAACATTGCGGAAGTGACGGCACTTTCCATCGACAAAGCAGTGGAATGGTTTGCGGTATTGCCAAAGAAACTCAATGCCACCCAAAACAAAATCGCTGAGAAAATTCTGAAAGAAATTCGCGCACGTCTTGGATTCTTGCAGAATGTGGGGCTCGATTACCTCACCCTCAACCGCGAATCCGGCACGCTTTCGGGCGGTGAATCGCAGCGTATTCGTTTGGCCTCGCAAATCGGTTCAGGTCTTTCTGGCGTGGTTTATGTGCTGGATGAACCATCCATCGGCCTGCACCAGTGCGATAACGAGCGCCTGCTCGCGACGCTGCAACACTTACGCTCACTCGGCAACACGGTGATTGTGGTGGAGCACGATGAAGACACCATGCGCCATGCTGATTATCTGGTGGATATGGGCCCAGGTGCCGGTGTTCAAGGTGGCTATGTGGTGGCCGAAGGTACGCCAAAGCAAGTGATGGCCAACCCCAAAAGCATCACGGGACAATATCTCTCCGGCGCACGTCAAATCGCCGTGCCGAAAGAACGCCGCACGGCCTACAAACACAAACGCATCACCATCACCGGTGCGCGCGCCAACAACTTGCAGAACATCACGGTTGACATTCCACTCGGCTTGTTCACTTGCGTTACCGGCGTTTCGGGCGGCGGCAAATCCAGCCTCGTCATTCAAACACTCTATAAGGCTGTCACCAAACGTCTGCATGGCACCAAAGTGACACCTGGTGAGCATGACCGCATCGACGGTCTGGAACATATCGACAAAATCATCGAGATCGACCAATCACCCATCGGCCGCACACCGCGTTCCAACCCCGTCACTTACACCGGCGCATTTCAGCCCATTCGTGATTGGTTCGCCGGATTGCCGGAAGCCAAGCAGCGCGGCTATCAGGCGGGACGCTTCAGCTTCAACGTGAAAGGCGGACGCTGCGAAGCATGCCAAGGCGATGGCATGATTAAAATTGAAATGCACTTCCTGCCCGATGTCTATGTCACCTGCGACCAATGCAAAGGCCAGCGCTATAACCGCGAAACGTTGGAAGTGAAATACAAAGACAAATCGATCGCTGACGTGCTGAACATGACCGTTGGCGAAGCGGCAGATTATTTCACCGCACACACTGCCATTCGTGAAAAACTCACCG
>Ga0007834_1000419_pt1 | contig 13459 bp, 4 predicted proteins | sample CryBogCBE06Nov07_FD_71233 | JGI IMG/M metagenome (GOLD analysis project Ga0007834, IMG submission 71233) | Freshwater microbial communities from Crystal Bog, Wisconsin, USA - CBE06Nov07 | ecosystem: Environmental > Aquatic > Freshwater > Lake | place: Crystal Bog, Wisconsin, USA | collected...
TATGCATGGGGTAATGGTAATAGGGGTCAATTAGGTACTAATAATACTAATAACTATAGCAGTCCACAAGCAGTTACATTTGGTGGTAGCTGGTTAGTAAATAACGGGTCTAATGGATCCGGCACTACTATTGCTGCAGGTACTAGTTTTTCTGTAGGGTTAGACAGTAATAATAATTTATGGACATGGGGATACAATAACGTAAACCAATTAGGTATCGGTACCGGAGCGATTAATACCAGTACTAGTAGTCCTGTACAGATTGGTATAAGTCCTGGCTTCAATAATAATACAAGTATACAAAGTAGTAATTGGTGGCAAAGTGTAAGTGCAAGTAGTGATTATGCCGTTGCTATTGATAATAATACTTATAGTATTTGGGCATGGGGTAATCCAACAAGTGTATTTGGAATGTCTGTTCCAACTAGTTGGAGTCAAGTTAGTGCAGGTTCAAGTCATACATTAGCAATTGATAGTAGTGGTAATTTATGGGGCTGGGGATATAATAGCTTTGGACAATTGGGTATAGGTAATACAATAACACGTAGTAGCCCAGTATTAATATCCTCTGGTACCAGTGGTAATAAAAGTTGGGCATTAGTAACAACAGGAGACTCATTTAGTGCAGCATGTACAAATGATAATAATGGTAATTATTTATATACATGGGGATATAATACTAACGGACAATTAGGCACCAACGATATTATTAATCGTAGTAGCCCTGTACAAATTTCTGTACCAGGTGGTGCAACAAGTTGGAATAGTGTAAGTGCAGGTTCAAATTTTATGATAGCCACAGGCACAGATAATAGAATGTGGGCATGGGGTATAAATACTTCAAATCAATTGGGTGACGGTACAAACGTTAATAAAAGCGCACCAACACAAATAGGTACTTCTTTAACTAACAAATTAACAAATACTAATGGTAGTAACTGGAGTCAAGTAAGTGCGGGTTATGACCATTCGCTTGCTATTGATGGTAATGGATGGATTTATACATGGGGTAATCCTTTAAGCACCGGTGGTACTGCACCAATGAGTTGGCAACAAATAAGTGTAGGACCATATCATGCTCTTGCAATACGTAGTGATCAAACACTATGGGCTTGGGGATTAGGTACTTTAGGCCAATTAGGTAAAAGTGATTCTGTAAGTCGTAGTAGTCCTGTACAGGTCGGTACTAGCAATAGTTGGAATTATGTAAGTGCCGGTGCTTATCATAGTTTAGCAATTGATAATAGTAATAATTTATGGACCTGGGGAGATAACACATACGGTGAATTAGGTTTAGGGGTTAGTGGTAATAAAAACTCACCTACGCAAGTACCTTATCTAACGACATCATGGTATAGTATAACTGCAGGCGGTAGTTTCACTATGGCTATTGATAATGGTGGAAATGCGTGGGCATGGGGATATAACAACGTAGGACAATTAGGTGATGGCACAACTATAAACAAATCAAGTCCTGTACAAGTTGGTATATCAACATTAATTTCTGCTACTGGATTATTTTCAGGTGGCTGGAGCGTATTATCCAGTAATAAATTAGGTTCTTTGTCTGCCGGCATACAGAATGGAAATTTATATGCTTGGGGATATACTACAACGGGGCAAATAGGAAATAATGTTACCACTGTTACTGCACTTCATCCTCAACTTGTGGGCGCACAAATTAACGATGTTACTGGTAATTTTGGTAGTTCATCAATTTATTATACTAAAATGCCTAGTATGGTACCTAATTTCAATGCTTATTCAGGTGGGGTAAGTTGTTATTTTGATGGTAACGCTGACCAAGTATCATTTGCTACATCTAATAAATTTGATTTATCTAATGCTAATACAGGTGGAAATTGGACTATAGAATTTTGGATGTATCCACTAACAATACCACCAAATGGTAATCAATGTAGAATTATATTGATTGGAAATAATGGTAGTATTTATTCACTAACTATCGCTTATACTTATACGTCAGCTGGTGTAGGAGGTATAAGCGTGTCACAACCCGGGGTAGGAACACCCCTTAATGCTCCTGGATGTATCAATGGAGTAAATCAATGGTATCACGTTGCAGTAGTATACCAATCATCATCTCAACTTTCAATATATATAAACGGTGGATTAGTTGCAGGTCCATCTGCGTTTACTGCACCAACAAGCACTAGTGGCACCGGACTACCATTAAATGTTGGATATGATTCATCACTGGGTGCTACATATCAATATAACGGTTTTATTAGTAGTTTACGTGTAACATCTGGTGTTGCGGTATATACTAGTAATTTTAGTCCATCAGGCCCATTAAGTTATAATTCTAATACTGCATTACTAACATTCCAAACTTTAGGAATGGGATCTATAAGTACATCATGGAGTAGTGTTGCAGCAGGTGAATCTCACGTACTAGCAATTGATTCAAGTGGTACACTATGGGCTTGGGGAGATAATACATATGGTGAATTAGGTAGTAATAATACTACTTCAACTAGTTTACCGATACAAGTAAGTACAAGTTCATGGACATCAGTATTTGCGGGATATGGTTATAGTTTAGCATATCGTGCAGATAACACATTATGGGCTTGGGGTTTAAACAGCGGTAGTCAATTAGGTTTAGGAAATACTACTAATTATAGTAGTCCAGTACAAGTGTCTAATGTAAGTTCAATAAGTTGGTTAAATACTATTAACAATAACGTACCTATTACTATATCAGCAGGATACTCAACTGCGATGGCAATACGTAATGATAACATGATGTATGTTTGGGGTACTAATAATGCATATGGCATATTTGGTACTAATCAAATATCACCAACACTAGTCTCATTTAGTTCACCTACTATTTTAGGATTTGCATATGGTGTTACAATGAGTACACCAATGCAGATTACTGATACTAATGGTGGATTCAATGTTTCATGGACTACACTAAGTGCAGGATATAGCACTAGTGCTGCAATTAACAATACTAATCCATTCAATGGTGCATTGTTCGTTTGGGGATATAATGCATATGGTCAATTAGGAACTAATGATACTATCAACCGTAGTAGTCCAACACAAATTTCTGGCAGTTGGACACAGGTAAGTGCTGGTTATAACTTTATGAATGCAATAACAAGCACAGGTTTGTTATATGCATGGGGTTTAAATAGTTCAGGACAACTAGGTCAAAACAACACAACAAATTATTCATCACCTGTACAGGTAACAAGTGCATCAATGCCAACATATCCTGCAGGCATATCAACTAGTGCAAGCAGTTGGACACAAGTATCATCTGGTAAGTATGCAGGTGGCGCTTATACAATGAGTATTCGTAATGATAGATTAATGTACGCATACGGAACACCTGGTTCAGGTGCTTTAGGTCTTCATAATGTCTTATCTACCTCAAATGTAAGTATATTAGGATATGCAACAGGTGTTCCGCTAAGTACACCAATGCAAATTACATCAGGTAACAGTTGGAGTATGGTAAGTGCTGGTGTTAGTTTTATAACAGCAATACGTAATGATAAAACATTATGGGTATGGGGATTAAACAGTTCAGGTCAATTAGGAACTAATGATACTATTAACCGTAGTAGTCCTACTCAAATTCCTGGTAGTTGGATATTTACTGCTGCTGGTTATGGTGGTGCATACGGCGTACAATCAAATGGAACAGTATGGGGCTGGGGTATAGGTGGTTTTGTTGGTAATAATACAGGAATTACTTATAGTAGTCCTGTACTAGTTAGTAACTTAACTGGTAGCTTTACTCAAGTGTGGGCAAACCAAACAAATACTATACTTAATACAAATACAGTATTTGTTAATAGAAATGACAACATGGTATGGGGGTGGGGACGTAATGATTACGGTCAAGTTGGTGTAAACACAAATTCTCCTACTGTAATAGGTTATTCAGCACCAGTACAACTTGGTTATGTTCCTAACGTAGCAATTAGTACCCCCACTCAAATTCCAACTAATCAAATATTAATGTCTAATGCAGTGGGCTTTAATACCTTGAGCGCAGGATATAGTCAAAGTGCTGCTATTGCAAGTGATAATAGTTTATGGATGTGGGGAATAAACTACTATGGTCAAATAGGTACAGGTGATACGTTTAATAGAAGCAATCCTGTACAGGTTACTGCATCAAAATATAATTTTAGTAGTTACTTTAACGGTTCTGCAAACTTATCAATTGTATCAAATAGTGCATTTGCGATGTCTGGACAGTATACTATTGAAACTTGGATCTATATAGTAAATGCACCTACATCAAGCCAAGTATGTTTATACTCAACTGGTTCTGGTAATTATTTCTTACAATACAACAACACTAGTTTTAGTATAGGTAGTTCAGGTTCTTCTGCAAAAGCTACTTTTAATTATTCATTTACAACTAATAATTGGTATTATATAGCAGTAACAAGAGATGGCTCAAATAACACACGTGGATTCGTTAATGGTGTGTTAATAAGCACAGTTACTACTGATACAACTAGTTATGGTCAAGGTGGTGTAACAATTGGATCATTATATAACGGTACTCAATCATTTACTGGATATATTAGTAATTTTAGACTAGTAACAGGAAGTGCATTATATAATGCAACATTCACACCTACAACTGTTCCTTTAACTGCGGTATCAGGTACTCAATTATTAACATGTCAAACGTTTACGACTAATAATGTTATTGTTGATAATAGTGCAAATAATTTTACTATTGTTAATAATTTAGTAACAAATTCAACACAGTCATCATACAAAACTGTTCCTTTCGTTGGTAATTTATGGTCACAAGTTGCATCAGGGAATGGTGCAACACTAGCATTAACAACTAACGGATTACAGTATGGTTGGGGATATAATAATAGTGGTCAACTAGGAACAGGCAACACAACATCAACTAGTACACCAGTGCTTGCGCCAACAAGTGCACAAATTCAAACATACCCTGCAGGTATATCAACTAATGCAAATAGTTGGTATCAAGTAGCAACAGGTAAATTTACTAACGGATATTACTCTATGAGTATTCGTAATGATAATATGATGTTTGTATACGGAAGTCCACCTGCAGCATTAGGACTTAATGGTGTACTGTCAACATCAAACGTAAGTATATTAGGTTATGTAACTGGTACAACAATGAGTACACCGATGCAAATTGCTTCACCCGGTGGCTCAAGTTATAACATGGTAATGGCAAGTGCAGGTTATAGTTTTTCAAGTGCTATCAGAAATGATCAAACATTATACACATGGGGTTTAAATACTCAAGGTCAATTAGGTGTAGGTGACACATCTAATCGCAGTAGTCCTACTCAAATTTCAGGTAGTTGGATATCTGTAGCGGCCGGCTATCAAAATGCATATGGAATAAGATCAAATGGAACTGTGTGGGGCTGGGGCGTGGGTAGTTTTGTTGGTAATAATACAACAAATAGTTATAGTAGTCCAGTAGCAGTGACAGGATTAACTGGTAGCTACCAAATGATTGTAGCATCAATTCAAAATACGGTAGGTACTAACGCATATATTATAAAAAACAATGGACTACTTTGGAGTTGGGGATACAATACATACGGAGAAATGGGTGTAAATAATGCATCTCCGGCAGTAGCAATATATAGTCAACCAGTTCAACTTGGTTACGTCAGCGGCGTGTCAACAAGTACACCGGTACAAATCACATTAGGTGCTAGTTATTCAGTAGTAAGTGCAGGATTAAGTTTTAGTGCAGGAATACAAACTAATCAGACATTATGGATGTGGGGTTCTAATCCATACGGTCAATTAGGAACTAATGATGTACTAAATCGTAGTATACCAACTCAAATTGCAGGTAGTTGGACAGCTGTTAGAGCAGCTTATAATTTTACTATAGCTGCAACAAATACAGGTAGACTATTTGCTTGGGGATTAGGTACTTCAGGCCAATTAGGAACTAATAATAATACTACCTATAGTAGCCCAGTATTAGTATCTACTGGTCAGTGGTCAGTTGTGAGTGGTTGGAATTTAAATGCAGCATCTATTCGCGGAGATGGTACATTATGGTTATGGGGTCTTAATTCACCGCAATTAGGTATGGGTAGTACTGTTTTAACATTAAGTTCTCCTACATTGATTGGAAATTTAATTAACGCAAGTTATCCTACTCAGATAGGAGTAAATTCATCCTACACCGTTGCTGGAATTAATAATTATACATTCCCTACAAGTAGTTGGTCTTTTGTTAGTGCTACTGTAAGTAATACAGCAGCTATTGATGCGAATAGTAATTTGTGGTTATGGGGCAATAACACATATGGTCAGTTAGGTGATGGTACAACTATTACTAAGAGCTATCCTGTACAGATTCCTGGTTCATGGATACAAGTATCTGTGGGGTCCAGTGCAACTGCAGCTATAAACACACAATATCAATTATATACATGGGGATATAATGCGTATGGTCAGTTAGGCACTAATAATACTACCAACTATAGTAGCCCTATACAAATTCCAGGCAGTTGGAGTCAAATAACTGCAGGTACTCAGATGGCCGGAACAACTACAAATGGTGTTGGCTATGTATGGGGATATAACAACCTAGGTCAATTAGGATTAGGTAACACTATTAACTATAGTAGTCCTATTGCATTAGGTATTACTCAAGGTATTAATACTTATACAAGCAGTCCAGTACAAGTTGGCTTTGGATCAAGTTATGTAGCCGTAGGTGCAGGTAGATCATTCAGTTATGCAATGGATGCTAAGGGAATTATATGGTCATGGGGCTATAATGGTTGGGGTCAACTAGGTACTAACGATACTATTAGTCGTAGTAGTCCTACTCAAGTTGCAGGAAATTTAAATGCAACAATAGGTTCAAGTTCAAACATTTATAGTGTTATCTTTAGTGGTGCAACATACTTTACTGCAGGTAGTGCAAGTAATTGGACATTCTTACACAATGGTACTGCATGGTATACTCAGTTCTGGATTTACTATACAAGCACATCAACTCAAACAGTATTTGCAACTAACATAAGTGCTTCAAATACAGGTCTAGGGTTCTTAATACATAGTACAAGTTACGGTGGTGCAATAAATAGCGTACAAGCAAACTTTACAAATAGCACAGGCTCATTCAATACATTTAATTCAGGTCCTAACTTAAAGATTAACACATGGAACTATGTTTCATTTGTGTTTAATGGAACAACTGGTATATTCTATATCAATAGTATTCAAAGCGTAGGTGCAAACACAACCGGTAATACTTATGCTATAACAGCACCAACTAATACACTAGCAGTAGGTGCAGGAAATAATGCTGGTACCTATGCATCATATCTAGCAGCAACAGTCGTTTCTAATTTAGTGATAGGTCAAGGTAATGCACCTACTAACGTGCATCGTCTACCCGTATTCCCATTCACTAACGCAACCGGTGTTCAATTATTAACATGTCAGAATAGTTCAATAATTGATAATAGTAGTAATGCTTATACATTAACAGTAACAGGTAATGCAACACCAGTCAATAGTCCAACTTATATTCCACCTATATTCCCACCGGTTAGTACTTCATTTGGTGGTGGTTATAGTCATATGACTATATTGAATAACCAATCACAAATGTATGAAGCTGGTTTAGGTAATAGTGGTCAGTTGGGTCAAAATAATACAACTGCATATCAATCTATACCTACTCAAATTGGAATTGCTAATCCTTATAGTCCTGTACTAACAGATAGTGGAAGCTGGACACAGGTAAGTGCTGGTACAAGTTATACATTAGGTATTAAATCAAATGCACTATTGTATGCATGGGGATTAAATAACACAGGTCAAATCGGTACAGGGGACACATTCAATCGTAGTAGCCCTACACAAATAGGTACAAATAGTTGGACACAAGTAAGTGCTAGCCAAAGTACAGGTATGGCATTAGACAGTTCTAATAATTTATGGGGCTGGGGATTAAATACTTCAGGTCAAATGGGTATAGCATCAACTAATTCAGCAAGTACCCCAACTCAAATTGGTGGTCAAGGATACCCAACAACTACAGTTCCAACTAGACAATTATCTCCCTACTCATGGACACAGGTAAGTGCAGGAAATAGTTTTACATTAGGTATTAATAACAAACAAAAACTATTTGCATGGGGTGTTAATAGCGGTGGACAAGTAGGTGATGGTTCTACAATTAATAAATCATTACCAACCCAAATTGGTATCAGTAACTGGAGTTTAATAAGCGCAGGCGGAAGCCAAGTTGTAGCAGTTACCACATAACTTGTTTTTTTCTGGGTATTAGTGTATACTACTAAATAATTTGCACTATTACTATAAGGAAAAAACATGCATGAGATAGATCAATTACTTGCCTACCAATTAGAGGGTAAACAAAAAGAAGCCTGGGAAATTTCAGAATATTTAGAGAAAATTGGCCCTGATGAAATTTTAGGCCCTGATGGCAAGAAAAATCCTGAAACATGGATTCGTCATAGTTTTAATCGCGGATGGTTCTTGTTACAACAAGGTGACTATCAAGGCGGATGTCAAAAATTAGAAAATGGTAGATTTATTAGTGTATATGGAAATGGTCCATTAAAAACTGATGCCCCATTATATAACCCACAAGAACATGATATTGTAGGTAAAAGTATTATCATATCATTAGAAGGTGGTTATGGTGATGAAATTATACATGCACGTTTTGCAACTACATTTAAAAACAAAGGTGCTAGTAAAGTATATCTAGCAGCTGCTCCTGAATTAGTAAGTATCTTTCAACGTATAGAAGGTGTTGATGGAGTTATATTACGCAATCAAGCACATACAGTTCAACACGATTACTGGGTGCCTGGCTTTAGTGCAGGATGGGTAATAGGTGAAACATTTGAAACTATTTCAGGTAAACCATATTTAACTCCTGTTCAAGCTAGTATTGATATCTGGAAAAACCTTATTAAAACTGATAAGATCAAAGTAGGTATTCGTTGGGCAGGTAATCCTAAATTTGAGCATCAACAGTTTAGAAAGTTTCCTCCTGAGTTTATTACTAACTTATCAAAGTATCCTGAACTACAAATTTATAGTTTACAACGTGACCATAACGTAGTATCATTACCAGAAAACGTAATTGATTTACAACACTTCTTGTTAAGCTGGGATGATACAATGGCATGTATCAGTAATTTAGATATAGTGATTACAAGTTGTACAAGTATTGCACACATTGCTGCTGGTATGGGTAAAGAAACATGGGTAGTAGTTCCTATTCTCCCTTATCATACATGGGCATTAGGTGCTCCTGAAAATACAACTAGTCCATACTATGATTGTGTAACACTTTTTAGACAACAAGTAGCAAATCAATGGAATGGTACTTTTCAAAGTTTATATTCTGCATTAGAGCAAAAATTTAATCTTGCTCATATTGATATGCCAAACCAAGATAAGGTAGTAAAGCGTATTAATTTAGGTAGTGGATTAGATAACTTAGATGGATTTTTAAATGTAGATATTAGTTCATTTAATCAACCTGATTCAGTGGTAGACTTAAACGTAACACCCTGGCCATGGAAAGACAATGAATTCAGTCATGTAATGGCTAAAAATGTATTGAACTATTTAGGTGATACAACCGATGACTTTATTCGTATTATCAAAGAACTATATAGAGTTAGTGACCATGGTGCTATATGGGAAGTTGAGATTCCTCATTGGAGATGTGATATTGCATTAGATGATGTTAAAGCAAAACGTGTATTAACTTTAGGTTCTTTTATGATGTTTAATCAAAAGGTTATGTACCATCGTTTAGAAAATAACATGACAAATTCTATTATGTGCTATGAAGAAGACATTGATTTAGAAATGTGCGATGTACAATTTGAATATCTTGATCATTGGAATAGCAAATTAAAGAATGGTGAAATCACAGATGAAGAATTAAATGTTGCATTGAACACTCATAACAACGTTGCACTAAGTGTTAAAATGTTAATGCAAGTTAATAAACCTGCAAGACATAGCTTACCTGAAATACAAGAATTTTTAAGATTACGTTTAGAACAGGCTAAATCAAATGCAAAACCAATAGAGCAAATTGGATCGCCTACTACAGAAATTGCAGAAACAGTTGATGTTACACCTTCAGTAACTCAAATAGGTTCTAATCAATGAATTTAGATTATAAGTATGATGTTGGTATTGAATCGGCTTACATAATTACTATAAAAGGTAATAATGTAAGCGAGTCAATGAGCCAGCGTTGCCAAGATAGTCTTAAAAAATTAAACATGCCTTATAAGGTATGGGATGCGTTTGATGGTACTAGTGGGAATATTATAACGCCAGATCAATGTAAAGATAAAAGTTATATGAATTGGTTTAAGTGGACTGATTGTGAATTAAGTGTAACAGAAGTTGCTGCTGCACTTAGTCATATCAGTCTATGGGCGCATTGCATGGAACTAGATAAACCTATCATTGTACTTGAGCATGATGCAGTTATGGTTAAAGAAGTACGTGACCATCCACTAGTGGGTGTTATTCATTATTTAGGTGGCAGAGAACAAGCAAAACTAAATTGGCCAGTACTAACAATACCACCTCATGCTACTCATGGAAACAATTATCATTTTATTTGTCGTGCACATGCATATGGGATAGATCCATGGAGTGCAAAGAATTTATTAGCACACGTATTAAAAATGGGAATATGCGAATCATTGGATATGATGATGAGAGCAGATTTGTTTCCAATAATTCAAACAGATTTGTATGCGTATGATGAGTCTGATATACAAAACACAACTATTGTTGGTAGAAAGAAAACGTATGACGGGAAAGAGCGTTGAAATATTCAATAGTTATACCACATCTTAGCAACAGTAAGTATATTGATACTTGCATTAAGTATATCAAACAAAATAGTATATACGACAATGAGATAATTCATGTTGTTGATGAAACGGATGTATATTATGCATACAACAAGGGTGTTTATCAAGCAAACTATGACATTGTGGTATTACTAAACGATGATATGATAGTGGGCCCTAGATGGGACGAATATTTTCCGTTGTTCGTATCACAAGAAACATTCTTAACGATGCAAGTATTAGAAAGTAATCCAGGAAAAATGAATGGTCCTGAATGCATCAAATACGATTGTGGTAATGATTTAGATACATTTGATTATGATAAGTTTGCAAATTATAATAACGATGTACCCATATTAGATTTAAAAAGCAAGGGATGGTACATGCCATTCGTTGTACATAGAAAGAGTTTTGTAAGTTATCCAAACATTGATAAGTTCCCATTATATGAGAATGATGTTAGATTAATTGATTACATTTTACCACAACATGGATATAAGGTTGCACAAGTTAAAGGAACCGTGTATCATTTCAGTAGAAAAGCCACAACACAATTTTATAGCGAGAAATATATGACCAAAAGAGCAATATTCACATACAACAACCATCAGATTGATGAAAAGATAAGTTATCTACAAAAACAGATGGTTGCTAAATTTAACAAGAACCCAAAGTGCAAATATGAATATTTGTTCTATAAGAAGCCAGATGGCGAAATGGTACCTGATCAAGTTATTGATTATGGTTTACAAAAACTATTTTATAATGACAACTACGATACTATTTTAATATTAGATATTGATTGTGTTCCATTAAGTGTAGAAGCATTAGAGTATATTTTTGATCAGGCAGAGGCTGGTGTATTCATTGGTAATGCACAACGTAGTAATCATATTGAGAACAATAAACATATCTATCCTGCTCCTAGTTGTGTATGTATTACCAAAGATATGTTTGAGAAATTAGGTAAGCCTAGTTTTAAAGTAACTAACAGAGGTGATATAGGAGAAGAACTATGCTATATCGCAGAACAACAAAGCATTACAATTGAAATGTTTATGCCAAGTAAGTATGAGGCATTACCTTATTGGGGTAATAATGAAGAAGATAGAAAACCCTGGCCACTAGCTGATGGACATCCTGAATATGGTATAGGTACTACTTTTGTAAATAAAAACGGTGATGAAATGTTTTATCATTTATTTCAATGCAGATTGAATGTGTTTAACAATTTATTCTTTTTGAAATGTGCTAGTGTTATGTTAGGTGTATAATGAAAAGTACCAAAGATATATTTTACAATTTATCCAAATTAAGTAAAAAGTGGGAAAACTACTTTGAAATTTACGATAGAACATTACCTAGATTTATAGGTAAAAATCCAACCATGCTAATTATTGGTATAGCCAATGGTGGTTGCATAGAAATGTTTAATAAGTATTTTGACAATGAGGTAACTATATATGGTGTGGATATTAACAAAGAGTTTTTAGATCACAAGTATGATAATCCTAATGTATTTTTAAGTTGCGTAGACCAATCAAACCCTGAACATTGGGAAGCATTTTTAAAAAACAAACCTAAATTTGATATCATCATTGATGATGGTGGACATGAAATGCAACAACAAATAGTTACATTAAATTGTACGTACCCTCATTTGAACAATGATGGATTGTATATCGTAGAAGATACACATACAAGTTATTGGAGCCCATGGGGCGGTGGATTAAAGAAAGAAGATTCTTTTATAGAATATACAAAAAATTTAATTGACTTGCTACATAAAGACCCAATCGGATTTAAAACAGGGCAAACACCCCCTGAGGCAACAAAAATTTTTAATAATTTAAAATGTGTTACCTACTATAATAGTATTACTATTATAGAAAAAGGAATCACAGAGCCATGGATAGAAGCAGTTAGTAACAGTAAACAGAATCCTGATTTCGTTTGGGGATAACATGGTTGATTTGTTAGTTGTCTTACAAAGCCATAGCGTTAGTAACAATCAAAAATATCTTACTCGCTATATGAGTAAGGATAAAGCAGAAATTAGTTACCGTTGTATTAAGTCATTGATTCATAGTCTTAATTGGTGCAAGAAACATGCACCCGATGCTATCAATATTCGTTTTAAAATATTTGATGACCATAGCGATAGTACATTCTTAATCAAATTAAATGATATGCTTAGAGACTGTTCATTTGAATATGATTTAGAACATTTAGAAACACGTGGCATTATGCCAAGCATACTTAAGTGTTATGAATATGGTCGTGATAACGGCAAAGATTTAGTATATTTTGTACAAGATGACTATTTGTATTTTGAAACATGTATATGGGAAATGGTAGACAGTTATTTTTTATTCGCTAGAAAAACTCAACTACCGGTATGCATATTTCCATACGATGATCCATATAGATATACAATAGAAAAACCACCAATGGTTACTGTACATTTAGGTACACATAGACATTGGAAGACTGCTTTTTATACTAGTAGTTGCTTTATGGTTGATTACCCTACATTAACTAAAAATTTTGATTTGTTT
>Ga0007834_1000424_pt1 | contig 13398 bp, 15 predicted proteins | sample CryBogCBE06Nov07_FD_71233 | JGI IMG/M metagenome (GOLD analysis project Ga0007834, IMG submission 71233) | Freshwater microbial communities from Crystal Bog, Wisconsin, USA - CBE06Nov07 | ecosystem: Environmental > Aquatic > Freshwater > Lake | place: Crystal Bog, Wisconsin, USA | collected...
GCGGTCCGCATAGGGACGGAAGGCATCGGCGTGGTAGGCATTGGTCGCACGAATCACTGCGCGTCGCAGATCTTCCTTGCCTATATGCGTCGCAAAGGTCGAAACATTGGGATAAAGCACGGCGAAATCGGTTCCCGACTCCTGGAGACGTTCGTGCAGCAGGGCCGGAAGGGACACCGTGGCCAGATCCAGCGTGTTGCGGGTGGGGATGGCCCACCAAGGTGGACGCACGGCGCCCCTGGCCTTGCGTTCCTCGGGAGTCAGCCCGTACCAGTCGTTCGAAAGATAGCCAAACCCCCGGTTGATTGCGACCCGAAACTCGTCCACCAGGCCAGGGCTGCCGTACTGCGCGAGGTAGTCTTCGAAGAGGGGACCAAACTCAATGGTGTGCAGGTCGGTATCGATAACTGGATGCCCTAACTGGGCACGGATCGCCGCAGAGGGCGAAGTGCCGGTCCGCTGGACAACCGACAAATGATCTGATTTGACTTTGGAACCCACTTGCTTCTCCTGCTTGCACCTCCATTCGCCTGGAGGTAATCCAATCTTTATATGCAGGAGTTATGCCAAGCAATTTCAACGGATTCGAAGGTAATTTAGAGAAAATTGCTGCAAATCCAGCAGGTCCCGTTAGCAGGCGCTATGCAATTGTTGAAGGACTGTTGAGAACCCAACACCTAATGGGGCGGACTGTCCATCGCAGAAGGCCCCGATACGCAGCGGTCGTCCGAGGCTCCGTCAAGCAGGCCATGCCGCTTGAGCAAGGTCCGCACGACGTTTCGCGACAGACCAAGCATGCGGGCCGTCTGCACCTGATTACCACTGCATTGCGTAAAAGCCGCAGACAACAGCGCGCATTCAAAACGATTGAAGAGATCCGCTCCTTCAGCCTCAACCCACAGCTGCGCGAGCTCCTGGAGTCTTTCGTCCAGCGAGTCAGCGACCGGCAATCGGGAGTGGATGGGTTCTGACGGATCGTTGACCGGGAGAGGCCCAGAAGCCAAGGCCCGATAGGCCGGAACGATACTTCGGTGCAGGCCCTGAAGGTCCTGCGCGTGAACCGTTGGCCCCGAGGCCACGATGAGCGCATAGTGAATGACATTTTCCAGCTCGCGGATATTTCCTGGCCAGGGGTAGGTCAGCAGCGCCTCTTCAGCAGAGGGCGCCAGCTCTGGCCGCGCCATGCCCAGTCGCGCTCCGTACACGGCTAGAAAATGCCGCGCCAGCGGGAGGATGTCGCCCGGCCGCTCGCACAGCGGCCTCAGCTCCAAAGTCGCGACACTCAGCCGGTAGTACAAGTCGGCGCGGAAGTGCCCCGCCTGCACGGCATCGCGCAGATCTACATTGGTTGCGGCAATCAGACGCACATTGAGGTCAACCGGCCTGCGTGAGCCCAGGCGCACAATCTGGCGCTCCTGCAAAACCCGCAAGAGCTTAACTTGCATCGCAGCAGGGAGATCGCCGATTTCGTCGAGGAACAGCGTACCTCCCTGGGCCGCCTCAAACCAGCCGGCGCGTGCTTGGTTGGCTCCTGTGAATGCGCCGGCCTCATGGCCGAAAAGTTCAGCGTCAATCAGCGACTCGCTGAATGCGCCGCAATTGACGGCCACAAAGGGACCGCTGCGGCGACTACCCTGGTGAACGCGTCGCGCCAGCAACTCCTTGCCGGTACCTGTCTGCCCGATGATGAGGACGGTGGCTTCGGTCGGTGCTATCTGCTCAAGCCGATCCAGAAGGGCCATCGATCCCGGATCCTCAAAGACCAGCGCCTTGGCCCGGATGGAGAGCGCACCAGCATCAGGAAGGGTTAGAAGCTGGCTCATGGCGTGGAGCGGAATTGCTAGCGCAAGCGGGGTCAGAACCCGGCAAGGACAGCGCCTTTGAACTCGGTCTGAACAAACTTGCGGATTTCTTCGGATTGATAGGCCTTCACGATCTTTGCCACCCAGGGCTTGTCCTTGTCCTGCTCCCGTACCGCTAATAGGTTGACATAGGGGCTTTTGGGGCTCTCCTGTGCAATGGCATCCTTCGCAGGAGACAGCCCTGCCGTGAGGGCAAAGTTGGTGTTGATCGCTGCTGCATCGAGGTCGTCCAGTGATCGCGGCAACTGGGCAGCGTCGAGTTCCACAAAGTGCAGCTTTTTTGGATTCTCGAGGACATCCAGAGGCGTTGCCTTGAGACCAACGTTGGGCTTGAGCTTGATAAGCCCCTTGTCTTGCAGAACGAGCAGAACGCGCCCACCGTTGGTCGGGTCGTTGGGAATGCCAAATTTGGCGCCCTCTTTCAGATCACCCAGGCTTTTGGCTTTCCGTGAATAGATGCCAATCGGAAAATTCACGGTATAGCCGGCCGGAACAATCTTGTACCCGCGGTCCTTGACCTGCTGGTCAAGAAAGGGCTTGTTCTGGTAACTGTTGAGGTCGACATCACCAGCCGCCAGTGCCGCGTTGGGTTGTATGTAGTCGCTGAATTCGATGATTTCAATCCTCAGACCGTCTTTCTCGGCAATTTTTTTTACCTGTTCAAAGATCTGCGCATGCGGTCCGGCTGTTACGCCAATCTTGATCGGCTTCTCCTGCGCAATCACACTGAAAGCAAGCAAGCTGCCAGCCAAGAGTGCCGCCGCAGTTTGTACAAGAGCTCGCTTTTTCATAGAAATCCTTCAGGAGTCGGGGTAAGAAAAATTTGATGGCCATGGAAAGCGGGCAGTTCTCAGGGAGCCTTGTGGTCCATCCGGCGAACCAGCCAGTCACCGACGCTCTGTACACCCTGGACAAAAAGGATCAAAACCAGAACCACCGCTGCCATTACCTCTGGCATGAAGCGCTGATAGCCGTAGCGAATGCCCAGATCACCAAGGCCTCCACCACCTATGGCACCGGCCATCGCCGAATACCCCGTCAGGCTTATCAGGGTGATGGTCACGCCCGACACAATACCTGGAAGCGCCTCGGGCAGTAAAACCTTGACAACGATCTGCCAACGGGTGGCGCCCATTGCCTGGGCAGCCTCCACCAAACCGCTATCCACTTCGCGCAGAGAGGTCTCGACAAGCCGTGACACAAACGGCGCAGCGGCAATGGAGAGGGGTACTACAGCCGCCGCTGTGCCAATGGAAGAACCGGTAATGAGTCGAGTCAATGGAATGATTGCCACCAGCAGGATGATGAAGGGGGTGGACCGCACGGCATTCACAAGCGTTCCGGCGATGCGATTGAACCCACTGTTTTGCAGGACACCGTCCCGATCTGTTAGGCGCAAAAGCACACCAACCGGAAGACCGATTGCGGTGCCGATGGCGCCCGAAATGCCGACCATTTCCACTGTTTCACCCAGTGATTTGCCAAACAGGGCCAGCAACTGGGGCGTAAAGGTGTCAAGCATTGCTCAACGCCTGCGCGTCAACGGTAACGCCAACCTGGCGAAGGTGGGCTATCGCAGCAGTCACCTGATCGTTATCCCCGCGAACATGTACGGCGAGAGAGCCAAATGGGCGCCCTTGGATTTCGTCGACATGTCCATGCACGATATTCAGATCCAATCCGAAGCGACGGATCAGGTCCGAGAGGATCGGACGGTCAGAGTCATCGCCCGCAAAAGCCAAACGCAGCAATTGCCCACGACGGACCTCGTTCGCCGCCATCAATTTGATGATGCGTGCGTTCACGCTGCCGGGCAACTGTTGCGGAGCGAATTCGTCGACCAGGCCTCTTGTCGTAGGATGCTGTGGCTGGGTGAAAACTTGGATGACTGGGCCACACTCAACAATCCGGCCGGCGTCCATCACTGCCACCCGGTTCGCAACCTGTTTGACTACATGCATCTGATGCGTCACCAGCACAATGGTCACGCTAAAATCGCGGTTGATTTGCTGTAGCAGCGTGAGAATCGAACGCGTGGTGTCGGGATCCAGTGAGGATGTCGCCTCGTCCGACAACAACACACTGGGCTTGGTAGCCAGCGCCCGGGCGATACCTACACGCTGCTTCTGGCCCCCACTGATCTGGGCCGGATAGTGGTCGCGCAATGCGCCAAGACCAACGATATCCAGCAGCGCATCAACGCGCGCCCTGATTTCAGTAGCACCGATGCCAGCCAGTTCAAGAGGCAGACCCACATTGCCGGCAACTGTTCGCGATGACAGGAGGTTGAAGTGCTGGAAGACCATTCCAATGCGCGACCGGGCGGCTCGCAGGCCCGGGGGATCCAGCGCACACATATCCTGGCCACCCACGAGAACCTGACCTCGCGAAGGACGATTGAGAAGGTTGATCACACGAACCAGCGAGCTCTTACCGGCCCCGCTGCGACCGATAACACCGTGAATTTCGCCGCGTACGACATTCAGGTCAATGCCCCGCAAGGCCTCCACAGGACCGGCAGGGCCTCGATAGAACTGAAAAATATTTCGTAGCTCAATCATTGCAAGAATCCGGATTTGCTTAATATCGGAACCATGGCCGTAAAGACCGAAAATTCAATAAGTCTTGTGCACGAGGTTCTCGTTTTTTGCCTGTGCGCCCAATGGTGCGGAGTTTGCCGTGACTACACAGCGGAATTCAAGCGGGCTCAAAGCACATTTGGCAGGGCCCGCTTTATCTGGATTGACGTCGAAGACCAGGCGGACCTTGTGGACCCCGTTGATATAGACAACTTTCCAACCCTGCTCGTAACCATTTCCGGCATGCCGGTTTTCTTCGGCTCGATCACGCCGCGCTACGACTCGGTGGTTCGTCTGCTGGAAGCGCGCCTGGCTGAGCCTGCGCGCCACCAACTGACTCAGCCTGAAATCGTGGCTCTGTCAGCTCGGTTGGAAAAGGCCATCTGATTCCTCTTAGCTCAAAGTTTGGCTATCGAGACCTCGGTGGATTTGACCAAAGCGACGACCTCTGATCCGATCACCAGCTGCAGATCATCAACAGAGCGAGTGGTAATGACAGAGGTCACGATGCCCCACGGGGTCTCAATATCAATCTCAGACACAACATCGCCGCGGATGATTTCCTTGACTTTGCCTTTGAACTGGTTGCGCACATTGATAGCTTGAATGGACATGTTATGTTTTCCTGTGGTGGTAGATAAGGGTTGCGAAAGAATCAGACAATCTCGGCCGCTTCGGCAAACGAGAGACGCGGGCCGCGGGCAAAGGTTGCACTGTGATCGGCGACGCCCAGGTTGACCAGGAAGTTGGCGCGATAGCGCCCGTCAGCGAAAAACGCCTGGTTCACCAAATCAGCGTTGAAGCCTGACTGGGGCCCTGCATCGAGGCCCAGCGAGCGCGCAGCGAGGATCAGGTAGGCACCTTGCAGGCTGCTGTTGCGCAAGGCGGTTGTGTAGGCCAGATCGGCATTTCCCTCGAAGATCGGCTTGGCACTGTAAGCCGGAAATTGCCTGGGCAGATGTTCGTAGAACCTGGTGTCCCAAGCAACAATAACCGTTACCGCTGCAGCCAAGGTTTGTGCCGTGTTACTCGTAGACAGGGCTGGCTTTAGCCGCTCTTTGGCCTGCGCGCTCTGCACAAAAACAAAGCGTGCCGGCTGGGCGTTGAAGGCGGTTGGCCCCCACTTAAGAAGCTCATAGAGCTGATGCAGGGTTTGCTCCGTCACAGGGACGGGCTTGAACGCATGAACCGTTCGCCCCTCCCGGAAAAGACGGTCCAGGGATGCCCCCGGAAGCGGGTCAAGATGTGACATTTGAGCCTCGTAAAAAATGGGTGAAATGGAACTTCAGGATGCCGCTAGCGCCTGATCAAGGTCGGCGATCAGGTCGTCGATGTGCTCGATGCCGACCGACAGGCGCACGGTGTCCTCGGTCACGCCGGCCTTGGCCAGTTCCTCGGGCGAGAGCTGGCGATGGGTGGTGGAGGCCGGGTGCGTGGCCAGCGAGCGCACGTCGCCGATGTTCACCAGGCGAGTGAAGAGCTTGAGCGCATCCAGGAACCTGGCGCCGCCCTCGCGGCCGCTGCCGATGCCGAAGGTCAGCACGCCGCTGGCTTTGCCGCCCAGGTACTTCTGGGCCAGCGCGTGGTCGGGATGGTCCTCGAGCGCGGCGTAGTTGACCCACTTCACGGTCGGGTGCGCCTTCAGGTGCCGGGCCACGGCGAGCGCGTTGTCGCTGATGCGGTCCACGCGCAGCGCCAGCGTCTCGATGCCCTGCAGGATCAGGAAGGCGTTGAACGGTGAGATGGCAGCGCCCGTATTGCGCAGCGGCACGACGCGCGCGCGGCCGATGTAGGCCGCCGGGCCCAGGGCCTCGGTGTAGACCACGCCGTGGTAGCTCACGTCGGGCTCGTTCAGCCGGCGGAAGCGCTCCTTGTGCTCAGCCCACGGAAACTTGCCCGAGTCGACGATGGCGCCGCCGATGCTGGTGCCGTGACCGCCCAGGTATTTGGTGAGCGAGTGCACGATGATGTCGGCGCCGTGCTCGAAGGGCCGGCTGAGGTACGGCGAGGGCACGGTGTTGTCCACGATCAGCGGCACGCCGTGGCGGTGGGCGATGGCGGCTACGGCTGCGATGTCGGTGACGTTGCCCGCGGGGTTGCCGAGCGACTCGACAAATACCGCCTTGGTCTTGCTGTCGAACAGCTTCTCGAAGCTGTCCGGGTCGCGGTGGTCGGCAAAACGCGTGGTGATGCCGAACTGCGGCAGCGTGTGGGCAAACAGGTTGTAGGTGCCGCCGTAGAGCGCCGTGCTGCTGATGATGTTGTCGCCCGCCTCGGCGATGGTCTGGATCGCGTAGGTGGTGGCGGCCTGGCCGGAAGCGACGGCCAGCGCCGCGATGCCGCCTTCCAGCGCCGCGATGCGCTGCTCGAGCACGTCCTGCGTGGGGTTGTTGATGCGGGTGTAGATGTTGCCCGGCACCTTCAGGTCGAACAGGTCGGCGCCGTGCTGCGCGCTGTCAAACGCGTAGGCGACTGTCTGGTAAATGGGCGGTGCCACGGCGCGAGTCGTGGGTTCCGGTGAATAACCTGCATGGATGGAACGGGTCTCAAATTTCCAGGATTGCGACATAGAAACTTTCTGAATTGGCAAACAGGAACAAGAATCAGATGGCCCAGCGCACGCCGACGGCCCTGGGCCCGGGCCACAAGGGCTCGTTGGCAGGCAACTGCCGCTCAGGCTTTTGCAATACGCGGTCCAGAATGCGGCGCTCGAGCGCGCCGAAGCCGGGGTCGCCATGCGAGCGCGGCCTTGTGAGCGGCACCTTTTCGTCCAGGGCGATACGGCCATCCTCAATCAGGACAACCCGATCAGCCAGGGCAACTGCCTCCTGCACGTCATGGGTGACCAGCAGCGCGGTAAAGCCCTTTTCCCGCCAGAGCTGCTCGATCAAGGACTGCATCTCGATACGGGTCAGCGCGTCCAGCGCCCCCAAGGGCTCGTCCAGAAGAAGCAGGCGGGGATGATGGACCAGCGCACGCGCCAGGGCAACCCGCTGGCGCTGACCACCCGAGAGTTTGGCTGGCCAGTCCGAACCGCGGTCGGCCAGACCCACCTGCTCCAGCACGCGTTGCGCGTCGCCACGTCGGGACTTCTCAAGGCCAAGGGCTACGTTGTCTGCCACCCGCTTCCATGGCAAAAGGCGTGCTTCCTGAAACATCACACGCACGTCTTCGTTGCGCGCTTGCACCTGCTCGCCATCGAGCCGGATACCGCCTTCACTGGCCTCGTCCAAGCCAGCCAGCAGCCGCAACAAAGTGCTCTTTCCACAACCGCTGCGGCCGACAATCGCAACGAACTCGCCTGGCTCAATGTGTAGGTTGATGCCGCGTAAAACCTCGCGCGAGCCGAAGCGCTTGCCCAGGGATTCAATAGAGATGGCGACGCCGGTGGAGGACGCGGTGGAGGGCAGGTTGGCAGACATGGACATCCTTATGGGTTCTTGTTGTAGCCGGTATGCCAGGGCAGCCAGGCTTTTTCTAGACCCCGGGCCAGCACGTCGGCCAGCTTGCCCAACAGGGCATACAGCAGGATGCCAACCAGCACGATGTCGGTCTGCAGGAACTCGCGGGCGTTCATGGTCATGTAGCCGATGCCCGCCTGGGCCGAAATCGTTTCGGCGACGATCAGGATCACCCACATGAAACCGAGTGAAAACCGCAAGCCAACCAGGATGGACGGCAAGGCTCCGGGCAGGATCACCTGCCTGTAGAGCGGCCAGCCTTTGAGACCGTAGCTGCGCGCCATTTCAATCAGACCGGCGTCCACTCCGCGTATGCCATGGAAGGTATTGATGTAGATCGGAAAAAACACGGCAACCGAAATCAGGAACAGCTTGGCGCCTTCATCAATGCCGAACCAGAGGATCACCAGGGGAATGAGCGCCAGCGGCGGGATATTGCGCACCATCTGGATGGTTGAGTCGAGCAATGTCTCAAGCACACGCACCGAACCAGTCAAAAGCCCCAGAACCAGGCCCAGGCTGCCGCCGACTGCCAGGCCGGACAGTGCCCTGCCAGTACTGACCTTGACATGCGTCCAGAGTTCGCCGGAGGCGGTCAGTTTGATGAAGGCGCTGAGGACCTCCAGGGGCGCAGGCAGAATGCGCGACGAGAGCCAGCTCGAGCTCGAAGCGGCTTGCCACAGCACCAGCAAAACGGCGGGGACCAGCCAGGGAATCAGGCGCTTGATACCGCCTGCCCAGACAGAAAGAGCACCAGGCGCTATCCATTTGAGAGCGCTCTCCACCGTGATGAAGCCCCAGCCGGGCGCCTCTACCATGTCGGGCAGCGGGACGGTCTGAATCTCTCGCAAGGCACGGTCATTCATGCGCCAGCTCCACTGTCATGGTTGGGTTGCAGCAGTTCAATCTGGTTGCCTGATGGATCGGCGACGTACAGTCGCCAGTAGCCGGGAAGCGGACGGCTTTCGTCAATGGGCAGTTTCTCAGCCAGCAGGCGCTGGCGCAGCGAGGGCAAGTCGTCAACCTCAAACGCCACATGCGCCGCGCGCGGTGGAGTGCCCCAGTTCTCGCTCGGCAGCAGGTCAAGGCGGCCGAACCCCAATGCCAGGCGCACAGTAGGCCCTCCGTCCAGTCGTACTTCCCGCAAGCCGAGCAACTCGCTGTAGAAACGACGCGAGGCTTCCAGCTCTGCTGCGTTCACCGCTATCTGTACATGATCGATGGCCCGAATACCCATGACGTCTCCTTCAGCCTTGCGCCACTTTAGGCACGATGCCGTTGGCGATCACCTCGCCAAACGGACCGCTGAGCGACGGTGATTTCAATCTGTCGTTGGACGCATCGCGTGCATCCAGACCCAGCAGCGGAAAGACCAATTCGGCAAAGCGGTACGACTCCTCCAGGTGCGGATAGCCGGAAAAGATGAACTTGCTGATGCCCAACGCTTCGTATTCGCGAATGCGATCAGCCACCTGCTGGGGATTGCCCACCAAGGCCGTGCCAGCTCCGCCGCGCACCAAACCAACACCGGCCCACAAATTGGGGCTGATCTTGAGGGCAGCGCGGTTGCGCGCGCCGCCCTGTTTGTGCAGTGCAGCCATGCGGCGCTGCCCCTCGGAGTCCATCTTTGCGAATGCCTGCTGGGCTCTGGCCACCGTATCGTCATCGAGCCGGCTGATCAGGGCATCGGCAGCGGCCCAGGCCTGCTCCTCGGTTTCGCGGACGATGACGTGAAGGCGGATACCAAATTCCACCGCGCGTCCGTGGGCAGCCGCGCGCGCCTTGACGTCAGCAATTTTTTCAGCAACGGCAGCGGGGGGCTCTCCCCAGGTCAGATAGGCTTCGACCTGTTCGGCGGCCAGTGCGTGGGCGGCCTTGGAAGAACCACCAAAATAAACCGGCGGGTGGGGGTGCTGCAGGGGCGGGAACAGGAGTTTTGCATCTTTCACCCGGATGTGTTCGCCGTCGAAATTGACAACCTGCCCGGTATGGCTCGCCGCCAGGACCTCGCGCCAGACACGGATGAATTCGGCCGACTGGACGTACCGGGCCGCGTGATCCAGGAAAATGCCATCGCCCTCGAGTTCCGATTCATCGCCGCCCGTCACCAGGTTGACCAGCAACCGGCCGCCCGAGAGTCGGTCAAATGTTGCGGCCATGCGGGCGGCGAGCGTGGGCGTCGTCAGGCCCGGGCGCACGGCGACCAGAAACTTGAGCCGCCGCGTCAGCGGCAGCAACGCGGATGCAATCACCCAAGGGTCCTCGCAGGACCGGCCGGTGGGAATCAGCACGCCGGTGTAGGCCAGGGTGTCTGCGGCCTGGGCAATCTGGCGGAGGTAATCCAGATCGATGCGCCGCGCGCCTTCAGAGGTGCCAAGGTAGCGGCTGTCGCCGTGCGTCGGGATGAACCAGAAAACCTGCATGGATGCGTCCTTGTTGTGAATTACTTGAGCTTGGCTGGGGTGGCAGCTTGTGCTAGGCGCTGCGGAGCGGCCTGCCAGACGATTTCCGCCACCTTGACGGGTTTGGGGATCAGGCCCAATTGCGCAAAAGCGTCGGCCACACGCTGCTGGTCGGCAATGGTCTCGGGCTTGAGCGGGCCCACGGGCGACTTGGGTCTGCGCTGTAGGAACAGGCTGACCACACCGGCATCGAGGCCGCTGAAATCGGCAATCAGCTTGATGGCTTCCTTGCGGTTTTCCTGCACCAGCCGGTCGGCGCGGGTGAGCTCGTCAAACAAGGCAGCAATGGTGTTGGCGTAGCGCGTGGCAAAGGGCACTGAGGCCAGGTAAAACGAGTTGTTGTTCGACAATTCGCGCCCCGTTGCCAGGACACGCGGCTGGATGGCCAGTTCCGTGGCTGCGTAGTACGGATCCCAGATGGCCCAGGCATCGACCGCCTTGCGCTCAAAGGCGGCCCGGGCGTCGGCCGGCGCAAGATAGACCGGCTGGATATCGCTCCATTGCAGTTTGGCGCGGGCGATTGCCTGCACCAGCAGGAAATGCGCACTCGATCCTTTTTGCAGAGCGACCCGCCTGCCCTTGAGGTCGGCCAGGCTGCGCAGTGGCGAATCCTTGGGCACCAGGATGGCTGAGCTCTCGGGCTTGGGCGGCTCAGCACCGACATAGACCAACTCCTTGCCTGCAGCCTGCGCAAACACCGGAGGCGAGTCGCCAGTGAGGCCGAATTCCAGACTGCCGACCGCCAACGCCTCGAGCAATTGGGGCCCGGCCGGGAACTCGATCCAGGTCACCCTGGTACCGGGGAAGCGCTTCTCGAGTGCGCCTTGTTGTTTGAGGATCACCAGATTGGCTGCCGACTTCTGGTAGCCAATGCGCAGCAATTCGGGCGAGGGCTCCTCGCTGACCAACTGGACGGAGGCTTTGGGCAGTGGCGTTGCCGCGAACGAGGGCCCAAGCCCCCATGCCAAGGTGGTCAGACCGATCAGGCGCAGCGCCAGCCGGCGTTGCAGCAATGGGCAAATAGACACAGACATCGTGCAGGCCTCCTGGAGTTGTCGCATCAGCGGGCGACGGTGAACGCGGCTTCCCGCACCTGCACGGGCTTGGGAATCAATTGCAATCCGAAGAAGGCATCGGCAATCTTCTGCTGGTCAGCGATTACCTTGTCGCTCAGGGGTGCTACGCCGAAGTTATAGCGCTTGAGTGTGCGCTCGATCACATCGGGGTCCAGCCCCTGCAATGGCGCGATGATGCCGGCTGCCTGCTTGAGATTGGCCTGCAGCCACTTGCCCTGCTCCACCGTGTCGTCGAACAGCGCCTTGATGACATCGCCATGCTTTTCAGCGTAGCCCCGCTCGGCCAGATAAAAGGCGTAGTTGTTCACCACGCCCCGGCCGTCGGCCAGGATCCGCGCGCCAATCTGCTTCTCGGAGGCAGCCAGAAACGGATCCCAGATGACCCAGGCGTCGACGGCACCCTTTTCAAATGCAGCGCGCGCGTCTGCTGGCGGCAGGAAGATAGGCTGGATATCGCTGTACTTGAGACCTGCCTTCTCCAGCGACTTGACGAGCAGGTAGTGGACATTGGAGCCCTTGTTGAGGGCCACCTTCTTGCCCTTGAGTTCGGCTACTGTCTTGATTGCGGAATCCTTGGGAACCACGATGGCCTCGGCTTCCGGGGCAGCGGGGTCATTGCCCACATAGACAAACCGGGCGCCTGCTGCCTGGGCAAAAATCGGGGGCGCTTCACCGACAAATCCGACATCGATCGAACCGACGTTGAGGCCCTCCAGCAATTGCGGCCCGGCCGGAAACTCAACCCACTTCACCGTGACGCCCAGAGGCGCAAGACGCTTCTCGAGACTGCCGCCCGCCTTTTGCAGCACAAACAAGCCGGCTGATTTCTGGTAACCGATACGCAATTCCGCACGGTTCTGCGCTTTGGCGCTGGTGATCAGCACAAAGCTGAAAATCAGCGCCAGTGCGGCCGTCATAAGCAGCGTGATACCCAGGTTGCGCAATACCATCGGCCATGTTCTCTGGGGCGCTGCCGGTTCAATTCCATCCAAAGTCACTTGACTCATTTCCAGTTCCTTCCAATTGCCGAACGAGAGCATCCGGCCGCCCTCAAGGGGCAGATTACAAATTCACAGAGGCGTAAAGCCATAGGTCGCCCGGGCACCAACCCGGGCAGGGGCGTCACACGCTACATCGCACGCGCGAAAAGTGGATTGGCTCAAAGCCCGCTGTCGGGGCAATGGCCAGGTGGGGGCGCCGCGGCGGCAGGCCTTCGGCAGCCAGGTTGTCGGCCGCATCGTTGAGCCGCAATTCCAGCTCTTCATTAACCAAATACGCCCCTTCAGGGGTCAGACTGACCTGGGAGTCTGTCGCGAAGACGCCTGGCAATATCTGCCGGGCGGCAAGGGACTGCAACACGGGTCGCAGGGCATAGTCCAGTGCCAGCATGTGGTGCGGGCTGCCGCCGGTTGCCAGGGGCAATACGGTCTTGCCCTTGAGCGCGGTTTGCGGCAGCAAGTCCAGAAAAACCTTTAGCACCCCACTGTAGGCCGCCTTGTAAACCGGGGTAGCCACCACCAGCACGCTTGCGCGGGCAACCTGATCGATGGCTGCCGCAATCGTGCGCTGGGTGACGTCAGCCAGCAGCAGCGCCTGGGGCGACAGATCGCGGATCAGCAGGCTCTCCACCGCCGTGCCCCGCCGCGCCATGCGCTGACGGACCACGTCCAGCAGGGCCGCCGAACGGGAACGTTCCGAAGGGCTGCCGCCAATCAACAAAACAGACATCAAGACTCCCGGAGGGATTGAATCACACCGCAACCGGCCTACTTCTTGGCGTAGATCTGGTCAAACGAGCCGCCGTCGGCAAAATGGTCCGTGTCGGCCTTGGTCCAGCCGCCAAAAGCCTGGTCCACCGTGAACAGGTTGAGCTTGGGGAACTGCTTGGCGTACTTGGCCTGTGCCTTGGCGGAAGCAGCGGGCCGATAGAAATTGCGGCCGATGATGTCCTGACCCTC
>Ga0007834_1000427_pt1 | contig 13313 bp, 12 predicted proteins | sample CryBogCBE06Nov07_FD_71233 | JGI IMG/M metagenome (GOLD analysis project Ga0007834, IMG submission 71233) | Freshwater microbial communities from Crystal Bog, Wisconsin, USA - CBE06Nov07 | ecosystem: Environmental > Aquatic > Freshwater > Lake | place: Crystal Bog, Wisconsin, USA | collected...
GAGGCAAATACATAAGTAGGTGGTTCGGAGTTGCAAAAGTCCGAATTTCACCGACTTAGTTGAACGAACACCGGTTGGTTAGCCAACCCGAGGCAAGTTCAAACGGAGATGTTGGACCGGGTAGTTGCCACAGATGTAAAGGACCCCCGCTGGGCCGTGATCGGTCCCGCGGGGGTCTTTAGCTTTAGGAAGAGACTCGGTGTTAGGTCGTCAGTGGGTGCACGACGACATCGACGCCGGCCACGCGCCGAGTGATGCGCGTCAGGCGGCCACGAGCATCCGAACCTTGAATCAGCGGTGCCACATCGACACAGTGCTCTCTCCGACAGAAAAGGGCAACGGAGATCGAACGTCACCGTTGCCCTTTCTACGAAGCAATAATCCTTTCTTGGAACTGCGACTACACCTTTGCGATGAAGATACCGCCAGGGGTGTTGCCACCGATAAAGCATGTAGTCACACTGCACGTCACTGCGGTCAAATCGGCGCCAATGAGCGATGGCAGTGAAGGCAACCCAAGTGGCAACTGGTGACCCCACGTGGAAGGATCCCCCTGTAGGACAACGGGCGCGTTAGTGGCATCCACCCCAATTGCGACACAGAAGTGTGCCGATTTACAACTAATTTGCAGATTCGTCGGACCATTCGATCGAATGGGCTCCACGAGCGCTGTTCCTGAGGACTGACTCCAGAGTGCTGGATTACCCGTGAAAATTGTCCGCCCCCCCGAACCGATACCAACACACGCAGTCGCTGAAGTGCACGTTTCGATGGTGGCCGATTTCAGGAAATGATCGCTCTGTTTCGCAGACACCCAAGTTTGTGGGCTACCGGTAAAGAAGAACTGCTTTCCTGACCATGGGGATCCACCGTTCGTTAAGAATTGAGATCCTTCCACGATGCAAGAGGTCGTAACAAAACATTGGACACCAATGAGCGCATCCGTAAAGCCCTTGGGCGGCGCAGTCATGCTGACGTACTTCACCATGTTTGCCTTCCACTTCAAAGGATTGCCAACGACGACGAAATTCTTTGCTCCGTTTTCGCCCACGCCAACACAGAGAGTGATGTTGAGACAATCAACACCAAGCAGGTAGTTGCCGTTGCCGACACCCATTGGCAGCACTTTCGCGTTAGACGGTCGCCAAGAGGTCGGACTACCCGACCAAGCAACAACCTGGCCACTTACTTGCGTCGAAATAAGAAGACATGAAGAACCGAAGCATTGGAAGCCCCACGGATAAACCGTACCGCCCAACCCCGTAGCCGAGGCATTGCCGAGCTGAGAAATCGGACTTTTCACCATGTAAGACATTTGATCCGCTCCTTCGACGAACGAAGTACAGGTCTCACCGCTCTCGCATCTCAACATACTGAGCCCCCCAGGTCGATACGGAGAGAACGGCGGGACTACGGGTGCCGAAAGTACCTCAGCCTGGGCAGTACCTAATTCGGGATTCAAAGCATCAACAGACGGTCCCGCCGGTGTCGACCCGGCAACAGCGCAGAAATCAATCTCGGGGCAACTCACGGTGGTCGGGGTAAGGCCTCCGGGAAGTTGGGTCATCTTGGGATAAGGAAAGAGATAAAGCCAGCTCATTGGATTGCCGGTGACTTCAAATCCACCACTGGAGTCCGTTCCAGCGAGGGTGCAGATGACCGTGGAAGAATTCACGCAACTGATCCCGGTAGCCGTCACCCCCTGTGCGAACACATTCGTGGAAAAGGAGTATTGCGATTCCCAACTCGACGGACTGCCAACTGCGAAAAAATTTCCGCCTTGATAATTTCCCACCAGGACACAGAAGTCGGCTTTGGGACAGCTAATGCCCGTTATCTGGTTCTGTCCGAGAGAAATTTGCCGAAACGGGTTGGCCCACGACGTCGGGTTGCCGACGGTGAGAAAACTAGAGCCCGTGTCAGAATTCCATCCGTAACCGTAACAGATGGTAATTGAGACGCAACTAGCGCCCTGAATCGGCGCGCTCGGCGTTATTTCCGTCCCTTGATTGGTCCCAAAGGTCTTGGGATTACCTACAAACACCGCGTTGTTACTTGAAAAGTCACTCCCCACTCCGACGCATGACGTCTCCGACAAACAGCTCAGTGACGAAATGGATTGGCCCTGCAGATAGTTATCGGAAGAAAAGTACGATGCACCTCCCCAGGTCGAAGGATCTCCGGATATCTCCACGTTGTTCGACCCATCAGTGCCAATAGAGTTGCACTGAAATTTGCTGAGACACGACAACGCTGAGATTGACGTTGGCGACCACGCCCCAAACCCATGCTGGTAATCGAAGAATGGTGTTATCTGAAGTTGGCCATTGGATACCGTCGCTGCCGCTACAGGCTTAAGCGGTGGTGCCATTATCGCGAGGCCAAAAAGCGCCACCAGCAGCAGGACTCTTATGCTCTGCGTTAGTGGTCGTCGGCATTTCTTTTCCTTGGGAAAATCAGTCACAGAGGTCATGCTTAATATTCCGATAGTAAGTCAATGTTTGCAATGTTTGTTGAATCAATCAGCAAAAATCCAACTGGCCGGCCAGGGCAATCTATTTCTTAGGATCAAATGTGGGTGACCCTACGTGATGTCGGCCACGAAACGGACCTACGAGCCTCAACTAATGGGGCACGTTGCCGAAACCGTAAAACTCGAACCATCCGCCGAGAGTGGTCCTGGGGCCGCGAACGGGTCGGCGGTAGTCGGATTCATAATTTCGAACGGCTGATTGGTGAAGGAAGTATTTGAGTCTGAACCACTCGCCGTTGAAGCCGATGCATTGGTAAAAGTGACCGGGGTCGTTGAGTCCATGGTGCCAATACCTTGAACACCTGCAATCACTACGCCTGAGCGTTCAACAATCCACTCAGCACTCGACTCCGCTGGCACCGGTGAGGCGCCACTCACAAGTTTTATGTACGTCCAGCGTGGAGGCAAATACATAAGTAGGTAGTTCGGAGTTGCAAAAATCCGAATCTGATCTACTCGACGGATTTTTCGGCGATCACTCGCCGAAAGGTGCTTCGGGAGGTGCGAGGGCACTTTCGTAAGGGTCAGCAGATGAAGAGAACCACGCTGGGCCGTGAAAGGACCAGCGGAGGCTCTTTGTTGCTTGGAACTGTGAAGTCGCCTCGAAGTCGGTGAATAACTCACGGCAGCGTTGAGGGGACCTATTTTGCAGGGTTTCCGCGAACCCGACTGAAAATTCTGACGTTTCGCTCTGAAAATGGTTTTGCCTAATCAGAAAAGCACCGACGCCACTTGGCCTCTGGACTTTTGTATTTTCCCCGCCAGATAACACCGTCAGCGCGTTCTGCGCTGGCGGTGTTTTTTGTTAGTCGCGAATGCGTGAGCGCAGGTTGTCGATCCAGGCGTCGGCGCTCTGGCGTGCGCTCGTCACGTTGTCGCGACGTTCCTGGGCGCCCGCACCCGTCACCGGATACGAACCTAAGAACTTCACGGTCACGAGGTGTGCCTGCACGTCGGCCAGGCAGTCGGCCACGAGGTCATCGGCGATGTGACCATCAAACTCGATGACGAAGCAGTAGTCACCCAGCCCGGTCTTCGTCGGACGACTCTCCAACTTGGTCAGGTTGATGTCGCGGGCCGCGAATTGACCGAGGATGCCATAGAGCGATCCCGGACGGTCCGCGTCCTGGAAGCAGGCAATCAGCGTTCGGTCCTGACCTGTGGGCGCGGCGATGTCGTTGCGCCCGACCACCACAAATCGTGTCGCGTTCGCGGCGTGGTCGGCAATATCTGCGGCGATGACATCCAAGCCAAACATCGAGGCGGCCAGTGCCGAACCGACGGCGGCCCAGGGCTCCGTGGCGTTGGCCACTTCTTCGGCTGCCTGGCTCGTCGACATCGTCTGTGCGATCTCCACGTGGCCCAGACGCTGCAGGAATCCGCGCACCTGGGCGAGGGCGTGGGTGTAGCTGGAAACACGAGTGATCTGGTCGAGCGTGACGCCGGGCCGCGCCAAAAGATTCATGCGAATGGGGAGAACAATCTCCTCGACAATGAGGAGGTCGTGGTCGAACACGAGGCCGTCAATAGTCGCCGACACGGTGCCCTCAATGGCGTTTTCGAGGGGAACGAGACCGAGATCAAGGTCGCCGTTGGCCACCGCACCCAGGACGTCGGCAATCGTGGCGCAGGCCACGGGCGTGCTGTTCGCACGGGTCGTCAAGGCCTCGTGCGAGAAGGAGCCTTCGGGCCCGAGATAGCCGACTCGGGGAAACGTCATACAGGGATGTTAGTGCCCCCACCCTCTACGATGGCTAGGGCCCTAGGGAAGGACGTGCAATGGCGCACCCAATGTTTGAACTCGACCCCGAGTTGACCGAGGCGATATTCGCTTACTGTCGCAGCCGCATGCTCGAGGACGCACCGCTCGATTTCGGCTCACTCGCCCCGACCCCGATGCCCACGCTCGATGGCTTCATCACCGAGGAGGGCCGCGACGCTGTCGACACTTTGCAGTTCTTCATCGCCGAACTCGCCGAACGCGTCATCTCGATTGACTCGCCCGGCTTCCTCGCGTTCATCCCGAATGCGCCGACGAAGAATTCGCGCCTCTTCGACATGGTCATTGCGGCCTCCGCGCTGAACGGGACCAGTTGGCTCGAGTCGGCCGGAGCCGTCCAGGCCGAGAATCAGGCGCTACGATTCCTCGCCGTGCGGGCTGGCATGCCCGAGACGAGTGGCGGCGTGTTCGCTACGGGCGGCACCATTGGCAACCTCTCCGCCCTCACCGTCGGTCGGGACGTGGGGCACGCCCGCAACCCCGACATCCCCCGACACGACGTGCGCTTCGCCATTTCGGCCGACGCCCACTCCAGTATTGGCAAGGCCCTCCACGTGCTCGGTATCACGCCACTCCTCGTTGAGCCCGACGACCACTGCTTCACCCTGGCGTCGCTGCAGCGCGCACTGGAACAGGACCCACACCCCGAAACCGTGGTTGGTATTGTCGCGACGGCGGGCACCACCAACGCCGGCATCGTTGACGACCTCGAAGGTCTGGGTAGCTACGCCCGCGCCCACGACCTCTGGTTCCACGTCGACGGTGCCTACGGTGGCGCGGGAATATTCTCGGCCACCGAAGCCCACCTGTTTTCCGGCCTACGTCACGCCGACAGCTTCATCGTCGACCCGCACAAGTGGCTCTTTGCCCCGCTGGACTGCTGCGCCGTCCTCTACCGCGACCCACTCCTGGCCCGGCGATGCCTCGCCCAGCAGGCGGGTTACCTCGACGTGCTGCACTCGGGTGACGATGACCTCGAATGGAATCCCTCAGACTTCTCCATTGGCCTCTCGCGCCGCGCGCGGGGGCTCCCGTTCTGGTTCTCACTCGTGACCAACGGTGTCCGCTCCTACGAGACGGCCACCCAGGCCTCCGTCGACCAGGCCCGCTACGCCGAGCAGGAGATCATTGCTCGCGAGGGCTTCGAAATGGTGCGTCCGTCGAGTCTCGGTATCGTGCTCTATCGCCGACTCGGCTGGGACGAGCAGCGCTACAACGACTGGAGCCAGCGACTCCTGCGCGAACAGTTAGCCTTCGTCACTCCCACCAAGTGGGAGGGTGAAACCGTCGCCCGCTTCTCATTCCTGCACCCCGACACCAGCCACGATCTGATCGATCGCATCCTGGACTCAATGCGCGATTAGCGCCCTTCGAGGAGCGGTGACTCGGGGCGACGCACCGCTTTGCCAGCCTGCTGCGCCCTGCGCCAGGCAATGCCCGACAGGGCTTCGAGGATCACGCGGTTGCCGAGGTAGGCCGTGATTTCGGCGTGGTCGTAGGGAGGCGATACTTCGACGACGTCCATGCCCACCACGGGTGCCTCCATCGCGATGCGCCGGACCGCGTCGAGGAGCTGACGACTAGTGAGCCCGCCGGGTTCGGGCGTGCCCGTGCCGGGCGCCGCACCAGGGTCAACCACGTCGACGTCGACCGAGATGAACACGCCGTCACAGTCAGTCATGGCGAGGCCGATTGCTTCGGTTAGGACGTCATCGAGACCACGGGCGACAATCTCACCCATTTCGAAGGAACGCATGCCCTGCTGCGCCATCCAGGCCAGCGTCTCGGGCTCGGGCCAGTAGCCCCGGAGTCCAATCTGCAAGAAGCGGTCACCGCGGCACGCGCCGGACTCAATCAGCCGGCGCATGGGCGTGCCGTGTCCGTGGAGTGAGCCAAACTGCGTGTCACCGGTGTCAGCGTGGGCGTCAAAGTGGATCACGCCCACACGGCCCCACCCCACGTGGCGGGCGATGCCGGTCACGTCAGGCAGAGCGATGGTGTGGTCGCCACCGAGAATGATCGGGATCACCCCGGCGCCGGCCACCTCGGCCACGCGGGCTTCCAGGGCTACGAGCGAGCGCTCGGTGTCCCCCGAGGGCATTTCCACGTCGCCCAGGTCAACGACTCCCAGGTCGGTCAGCGCATCGACACCCAGGGCCATAGAAGGCCGCATACCGTCGTGGGGCAGGTAGTCCGTGAGACGCAGGGCCTGAGGCCCAAATCGGCAGCCCGAGCGGTGCGAGGTGCCGCCGTCAAAGGGGGCGCCGATAATGACCGCAGCCGCGTCGTGCCACTCAGCGGCGACGTCGGGGTCAGCGGCGGGAACGCCTAAGAACGTGGCGTCGGGACCGTAGAGATTGCCAATGCGCGTCACGAAGACCTACTTTGTCACTTGGAGGGGAACACCAGTGTTGAGGAGTTCAACCCAGGTCTGACCGGGTGTCAACAAGATCGACTTTCCGGTCTTGTCGACGTACTGCACGATGTCGGACTTGTTCGGTCCACGCTTCCACGTGCAACTCTGCTCGAGGCCGTTCGAGAAGATGGCGCACGGACCAGAACCCTGCAAAATGGCGTAGGAGTTGTCGGCACCGAGCTCGCCGTAGTAGTTGACCCACATCACGACGACGTTCTTTGGCGACTCGATGAAGCCGTTGGCGGTGCGGTCGACGGGCACGGCGGGGCTGAAGTCATTCATGCCACGGTTCCACGAGTTGGTGGTCGCGTCGTAGGTCCACGTCACGGGGTAGATACTCGGGAAGGGCACGACGACCTTGGTGACCGGGGTGCCGAGCGCCGTGGCGCCGGTGGGCCGGTACTGGAACAAGGCGGGAGGTGGAGAGGGCGAGGTGGAGAGGGCGAAGAGCTTGGCGCCAATACCAACGAGGTTGTAGGGCGGCACACGGTTCGGGTCACGCCACATGGCGCCGTCAGCGCTGCTCTCGTTGATCAGCTGCACTGGCGCGGTCGAGATTGAGTCCACTGCGTACTGAGCACCGCCCGAGAAGACGAAGAGTCCCTTGAGTGGCCAGACAATCTGGGTGTCGGTGGGGCGCACCGAGCGGACCGGCTCAATGCGGCCAGGGGCCTGCTGGTTGAATATGGCGGCGAGACGGGTGATGCCACCGTTGACGATCTCTTCGTAGACGACGTCGGCCTGGTTCACGCCCCACTGCGGAAGTGAGTTCGGGTCGTTCTCGATCTTGACCGTCATGGCGGGACGATGCAGCGCCGCACCACCCGGGTCGGGCAGACCGGTGAGGGGCGCGATGGGCACTGGCACCGTCGTCGTGGTGGGGGTGCTCGACCCCCCGCCGCAACTACTAAGGCCGACGGCTGCGCCGGCGAGGATGAGTGAGGCCACGAGTGGGCGCTTGGGAGAGAACGTCATCCCCCTAACTTACCGACTGATTAGCCCTCGTTTCCCAGTGCCTTCCAAATCACCGTGTGGGGCAGGCCGGTATAGGGGCTCAGGTGTTCGGAACCTTCGACCAGGTGCCACCCGAGACGACGATAAAACCCCAGCGCAGTGTCGCGACCATTCGCCCAGATTTCACGGGCGCCACGCGCGAAGGCCTCGGCCTCCATCATGGTCAAAATGGCGGCACCGACCCCCTGGCCCTGCACGTCGAAGTCAGTCGCAAGGTAGCGCAGTTGATGCGTCGGGACCTCGGGGTGGACGGGTGATGTTGAGGTATAGATAGAGCCACAGCCCACGATGCGGTCGCCGAGAAAAGCTCCGTAGTGGCGGGCGTCCTCGTCGTGATCGCGCGGGTCTCCAACGTCGGCAGTTGGGTCGTCGCTCCGCAGAACGCGACGACGTAGGTCGTAGATGTCAGCGGGGGTGACGTGACGAACCGAGAGGCTCACAGGACAAGCCCCATCGGTTGGAACTGCAGTTCGGGGTGATCCTCGTGGGTGACAACGTCACCGTCATCACGGAAACCGAGGCGCTCGTAGAAAGCCTTGGCGCGTGGCGCCTGGGTCGAGACGAACAGGTGTAGCGAGGTGCCACCATCAGCCCGCGACCACTCGGCCACGGCGTCGACGAGGGCGCCGGCGGTGCCGTCGCCGCGAGCACTCGGCGTGACGTACATGCCCCAGAGCCAGCGGTGCAGCGTGGTCTCGTCTTCACGGTCGTTGCGCCCGCCTCGGGCCATACCAACGAGCACCCCGTCACGTTCGGCGACAAACGTGGTCTCCGCGTCAGCCATGTCGTTCCACTCGTCGATGGACCACGCGGCGGCCTCTTCGTAGGTCGTGCCGTAGGACAGCGGCGAGTCCTGCAGTGCTTCAAGACGCAGCGTGCGCAACGCGTCAGCGTCGTCTCGCGTGGTGTGACGGATAATGACGGCGGGCTGATCCATGGCGTTGTACCTTCACGAAGTCGTGCGCGATCGTTACTTACGTGACAGTCGCGCGGAATAAATAGAGTATCCGTCGACGTGGCGACTGACCGCGGTTGCGATCAGCGTCGCGAGCATCATCGGGAGCGCCAGCGCGAACCCCGTGTGCGTGAGTTCTAAGACCAGTACCAGCCCCGACAAGGGTGCCTGCATCGAGGCGCCAATCATGGCCGCCGCACCAATGAGGGCGAAGGCGCCGATAGGGCTCCCGGGCCAGAGATGCACCCAGAGGTCGCCGGCCAGCGCGCCAAAGACGGCGCCCGTCGCGAGGAAGGGCGTGAACACACCACCGGCCGCACCGCTCCCTAGGGTGAGCGAGGTCACGAAGGGCTTCAAAATCCACAATGCAGCGAGGAGTCCGAGGCTGCCGACACCGAGGAAGGCGTCGTGGGCCATGTCTTTGCCGTTACCGAACAGCTGCGGGAACCAGATACCGAGCACGCCCACTGCGGCGAAGGCGAGGGGCATGGCCCACAGGATGTTCACGCCACGGGCCTTGAATTCGCTAACCCAACCGAGGAGTCGGATGTAGCCGACGGACAAGAGACCGATCAGGAGTCCGGCGAGGACTGACCAGACCATGACTGACGGTGTCACCGAGAAGTTCGGAATGTCGGCGTAGGTGGGCTGAGTCGACAGCGTGAGGTAGGCCGTTCCCGTTGCCACCAGTGAACACAGCAACGCCGGCATAACGGTGGGGAGCGCAAAACTCCCCAGCAGTACCTCGGCAGCGAAGATGGCGCCACCCAGGGGCACGTTATAGACGCAGGCCAGTCCCGCGCCACCACCGCAGGCAACCAGCAGACGCTTCTGGGCTGGGGTGAGTTTGAACCACCGCGACAGCAACGAACCCGAGGCGCCACCCATGAGTTTGGGAGCAGCTTCGCGACCGACCGAGGCCCCGAGACCGATCACAATCTCCGACACGATAGAGGTCAGGGTGCTGCGGCGAATGCCGAGCTCGCCGTCACCGCTCCAGACAGCGTCGTCGATTTCGGAGTGCTCGTGGCTGAGGTGTCGACGGATCAGGAACCACGAGACGGCACCAATAACGCCCGAAATCACCAACATGCCGACACGGCGCACGTCCGACGTTGCCTGGACGGCCGCGGTGAATGACCCGTCGTGGTAGTGGAAGGCGAAGGTTTCGGCGACCTTCAAGATGGCCATTAAACCGTCACCGATGAGACCCGTGACGACGCCGGTAATCACGACGGCCAGCCAGAAGAGTGGGGTGAGTGCGGCATCACCGTCACCAGTGACGTTGGGCTGCTCCATGGCACCACGGCCCGAGGCGATGCGCTTCTTGATCAGCGGCTGGGGAACGCGCTGGCGTTCACTCTCGCTGTGAGCATTCTCGGTCACGTCGCCCCTTTCAGGTCCATCGTAGTTTCTGGGGTGTTAGCGAAACGCCGCGGCAATCTCGTGGGGTGCGTGCACCACGAGCGTGGCGCCGTGCTCGGTCAATTCCGTGGCGTCACCAAATCCCCACGTCACACCAATGGCCCGACATCCGTGTTCGTTCGCACCCTCCATGTCGAACTTGCGGTCGCCCACCATCCAGACGTCGTCCATGGCGGGGCGACCGAGGCGTTCGAGCGCGTTCGCCATAATGGCGAACTTGGTCATGTGGCGATTCTCGACCACGGCGCCGGTAGTCACTTCGAAGTACGGGGCGAGTCCCAGATGTTCCAGCATGATTGCCGCAAAGTCTTCACGCTTGGCCGTTGCTACCCCGAGCGTCACCCCTCGGTCACGAAGATTACGCAAAAGTTCGGGAATGCCGTCGTACGGTACGGCGTCGCGCACACCCACGTCGGCGTAGTGGGCGCGGTAGATGTCAACGGCCTCGTGCACCTGTTCGGCCGGAATTCCCAGACTTGCGAAGGAGTCCCACAGTGGTGGTCCGATCAGCGCGCGTAGACGCTCCGGCGTTGCCGAATATCCGAGGGTGTTCAACGTCAGGCCGAAGCAACGCAGAATACCGCCCGAAGAGTCGACCAGGGTGCCGTCAAGGTCGAACAGGACGTACCGTGGCGTTGACCACGTGGTCATCGTGACGTCGACTTAGCGATGGGCTTCGAGCAGCAGTACGACGACACCCAAGAGGGTGAGCACTGCGGGGGGTACCGAGTTCTTGAAGCTGTCACGCACACGAATGTGCGCACACACGGCACCGAAGAAGTACAGGATGAGACCAGTAACAGCGGCAATGGCCAGGCTACGGCTCCAAATACCCAGGATCAGTCCGAGCCCACCCAGGATTTCGAGCACGGCGAGCACGGGGATGTAGCGGTCAGAGACGCCAACTGACTTCACGCCAGCGATGACCTGTGGATTGCGGAAGAGCTTTCCCGAGGCCGAGCCAATTGCCAAGAAGGCGTAGAAGCCTCCGATGATGATGAGGGCGATGTTCACAGCGTTCTCCTAAGAAACAAACGGTCGAAATCTATGTTCATTCTAGAGCCCACCGACGCTCGAACGTTGATGCAGCGAGACCTCGCCGACAACGACCGTGTGGTTACTCCGCCGCGACCGCCACGGGCGCACTGCGACGAGTAGCGCCGGTGGGCAAGAACAACACGGGAATAATGGCCAGCGCGCACGATCCACACGCCCACCAGAACGAGTGAGCGAAGGCCTGGGCCAGCAAGATCAACGCACTGGGCGGTGGCGTTCCGTGACCACTCTGCACGAGGTTGCCGGCTACACCGAGGCGGTCGTGGATTTGGGTGTCGAGCACGACGGCGAAGATGGCCACACCGAGCGAACCACCAATCTGGCGAATGATGTTGGTGGCCGACGTGGCGCGAGGCACCTGGTGTGGCTGCAAGTTTCGGTAGGAGGCGGCGATCACGGGCATCATGGCGAAGCCCAGGCCGATACCGCGCAGGAAGAGGGCGACGGCCAAGAAGCTGTAGCTCGTGTGACTGGTCACCGAGGTGTAGGCGAAGGTGCCGATCGTCATCACGGCGAAACCACACGCGGCGACGTAGCGAGGACCGTACTTGTCCATCAGTGCGCCGGCGGCGCGCATGACGAGGGCGGCGCCAATGCCCTGCGGTGCCATAAGGAATCCGGCCTTCCAGGCCGCCTCGCCGCGGTCAATCTGGTAGTAGAGGGGCAACAAGAACATGGTGCCGTAGAGGGTGGCACCGGTAAGAAAAATGCCAATAGCCGAGACCGAGAATGTCGAATCCTTGAAGAGTCGTAGGTCCATCAGTGGTTCGGTGGCCTTGAGCGAACGCAGCACGAAGCCCAGCGTGAGGACACCACCGATGATCAGTGAGTCCCACACGGCCGCACCGGAGAAGCCTCCGCGCACACCCACTTCGCTGAGCCCATAGACCACGAGCGCCAAGCCCGGAGCCAAAAAAGCGAAGCCCAGCGAGTCGAAGCTGTGGTCGCGGTCACTCGGCGATGGCGCCAAGAAGGTGCGACTGAGCCACAACGCCACCAGACCAATGGGCACGTTGACGATGAAGATCCAGCGCCACGACGTGTTGGAGACGATGAGACCACCCAGCACTGGTCCAAGAATCGGACCCAACAACTGGGGTACGCCGACGATGCCCATGACACGGCCCATTCGCTGCGGACCCGCGATGCGGGCCATGATGGCCTGGCCCACCGGCATGATCATGCCGCCGCCGAATCCCTGCAGAACGCGGAAGATAATCAAACTCTCGACGGACCACGCGAACGAACACAACAGCGAGCCCAACGTGAAGAGCGCGATGGACCACATATAGACCGGCTTCGCGCCAAAGCGGTGCATGGCCCAGCCAGAAATCGGGATGACGATGGCGAGCGACAAGAGGTAACCGGTCGTGACCCACTGGATCGAACTCACCGACGCGTGGAAGTCAACGCTCAACGTGCGCAGGGCCACGGCGACGATGGTCGTGTCCAGAATGGCCATGATGGTGCCGAGGACCACGACGACGGCTGCTCGGATTAATGCGGGTTCGAAACGTTCTTTGGTGGGGGAAGACATAGTGCACTCGATTTCGCGAAAGGGATTCTGCTTGAGCGTATCGCCTTCACCCACGACGTCACGCACCAGAAGGCAAAAGCCCCGTGGATGCGGGAAGCATCCACGGGACGAGACCGCGAGTGGAATTAGGCGTTGGTGGCTGCGCCGTTCGGTGCACCGGGCTGGCCGAAGCCGGGACCGCCAGCGGGGCCGGCGCCGAAGCCCGTAATCGTGGTGATCACCTGGAACGAGCTGTTCAACTCCACCGTTTCGTAGTTGCCATTCGCCAACGCAATGTGCGCTTCGTAGGGGTAGCCACCCTGGGAATTGGACTCAATGCGAATGATGGATGCGCCCGACGGCAAGACCGCATTGACGGACGCCGTAGCGATCGCGAGATCGCTGCCGGTCAGGAGTGTTTCGCCGGGACCGTGGGACATGGTGGCGGGGTTGGGCTGGGTGCCCGTTGGTGCGGGCGCGGTCGTGGTGGTGGGGGCAGTGGGGCTCGTTGCCGCACCGGCCACCGACAAGGCGCCGATGCCGATGCTTGCTGCGGCTGCGCTGACGGCCACAAACGTGGCCACTTTGTTGAGGGGGTTTTTCATGGAAACTCCTTTG
>Ga0007834_1000428_pt1 | contig 13309 bp, 11 predicted proteins | sample CryBogCBE06Nov07_FD_71233 | JGI IMG/M metagenome (GOLD analysis project Ga0007834, IMG submission 71233) | Freshwater microbial communities from Crystal Bog, Wisconsin, USA - CBE06Nov07 | ecosystem: Environmental > Aquatic > Freshwater > Lake | place: Crystal Bog, Wisconsin, USA | collected...
CCTTGAGCTGGTCCAACAGCACACCGGCAAACGCCTCGCCCAGCTTCTTGAGCGCCTTGGGCGGCAGCTCTTCCACAAACAGTTCAACAAGCAGATTTTTCTTCATAGGTTTTTCCAGGCCACCGCGGAGCAGGCATTGCCGCGCCACTGGTGGCGCCCCCTTGCGGGGTAGACGCCAAAGGCGCTTCGGGGGAGGGCTTTCGTCATGCGGCTTTTTTATTCATCTGTTCGACCCAGTCGCGCGGTGCCATGGGGAAGCCCAGTCGTTCGCGGCTGTCGTAATAGCTCTGGGCCACGGCACGGGCCAGGTTGCGGATGCGGCCGATATAGGCAGCGCGCTCGGTCACGCTGATAGCGCCGCGTGCGTCCAGCAGGTTGAAGCTATGCGCGGCCTTCAGCACCTGCTCGTAGGCCGGCAGCGCGAGCTGCTGCTCCATCAGGTACTTGGCCTGCTTCTCGTGCGCACCGAAGGCGGTGAACAGGAACTCGGCATCGCTGTGCTCGAAGTTGTAGGTGGACTGCTCGACCTCGTTCTGCTTGTAGACGTCACCGTAGCTCAGGCCCTCGGTCCAGGTGAGGTTGTAGACGTTGTCCACGCCCTGCAGGTACATGGCCAGACGCTCCAGGCCGTAGGTGATCTCGCCAGTGATGGGCTTGCAGTCGATGCCGCCAACCTGCTGGAAGTAGGTGAACTGGGTGACCTCCATGCCATTGAGCCAAACCTCCCAGCCCAAGCCCCAGGCACCGAGCGTCGGGTTCTCCCAGTCGTCTTCGACAAAGCGGATGTCGTTCTTCTTCAGGTCAAAACCCAGGGCTTCAAGCGAACCGAGGTACAGCTCGAGGATGTTTGAGGGTGCGGGCTTCAAGACCACCTGGTATTGGTAATAGTGCTGCAGGCGGTTCGGGTTCTCGCCGTAGCGGCCGTCCTTGGGCCGGCGACTGGGCTGAACATAGGCGGCCTTCCACGGCTCGGGGCCGAGTGCTCTTAAAAAAGTGGCGGTGTGCGAGGTGCCGGCGCCAACTTCCATGTCGTAGGGCTGCAGGAGTGCGCAGCCCTGGGCATCCCAGTAGGACTGCAGTTTCAGGATGATTTGCTGGAATGTGAGCATGGAGCGATTTTACAGGGCCAATTTTCAAAAGATTTCAGCGCTAAGCCCGCGTCTTTTCTGCGTAGGCAGCTATTAAAACAATAGCGATGCCCAGCAGCCACAGCGGCCAGAGCCCGAACCGGGCAGCCCACCAGGCAAAGGGCGTGATGCCCGTTCGCCCGTCGACTTCGCCCGCCAGCACACCGCGCGTCAGGCGCGGCAGGCTGTGCGTGACCTGGCCGCGGTGGTCGATGATGACGGTCGGCCCGGTATTGGTGGCCCGGATCATGGGCCGGGCCAACTCGATGGCGCGCATGCGGCTGATGGCCAGATGCTGGTCAATGGCCACGCTGTCGCCAAACCAGGCGATATTGCTGATATTGACCAAGATGCTCGGGGCACTTTCGGCGTCGATGAAGCGGGCGGCCAGCTCATCGCCAAACAGGTCTTCGTAGCAGATGTTGACGGCCAGGCGCTGGCCCTGCCATTCGAACGTGGGCTGGCCCACCGCGCCGCGGTTGAAGTCGCCCAGCGGGATGTTCATTAACTGCGTGAACCATTTGAAAAATGCCGGCGTGAACTCGCCAAAGGGCACGAGGTGGTGCTTGCTGTAGACGTATATGGGCTGTCGCCCGGGCTTGAATCCGATCACGGAGTTGGAGTATCCCTGTTCGAAGCTGCCCAGCGGGATGCCGACCAAGGCCGCCTGCGGACCCTGGAGGAAGTGCTGCTGCAAGGCATCGAGGTAGCCATCGGGCAGCTGGCGCGGCAGCAGGGGAATCGCCGTCTCGGGTGCCACCACGAGCGTGGCCGTGCTGGCCTGCAGTTGCTGGCCGTACCAGGCCAGGGCTGTCGGAACACCGGCGGAATTGTCGAATTTCTCACCCTGGGCAATATTGCCCTGCAGCAGCGCCACGGAGAGCTTGCCACTGCTGGCTGTGGGGTACTGCCCTGACAGCCAGGCCGAGGCCTGGAGCAGCACCAATGCAATGACCACAGCGACCCTGGCTCCCACACGACGCGGCGCAATCAAGGCCAGCCCCAGCAAGGTAGCCAGCACCGCCAGCGCGAAGCCCAGCCCATAGACACCGAGCCACTGGACCAATGCGATCCACGGCCCGTCGATATGCGCGTAAGCAGCAGCGCCCCAGGGGAAGCCGGTCAGCCAGGTATCGCGCGCGAGCTCGGCCAGCATCCAGAGCGCTGCAAAAACAATAGCGCTCCATGGCCTGTTTTCTTGGTTTCCCGAGCCTTTCAGCCTGAAATACAGGCCCGCGGCAGCGGCATAGTAGAGCGCCAGAAAAGCCGACAGGGCCAGCACCGCCAGCGCGGCCAGGGGCGCAGCGAGGCCGCCGAACTGGTGCATCGAGATGAACAGCCACCAGGTGCTGCCGGCGATCCAGCCCATGGCAAACAGCCAGGCGAGCACAGCCGCGCGCAGCCCAGACGCTGAACGCTCCAGCAACACAACCAACGCGGCGAGGGAGAGGATCTGCAGCCACCAGACGGGCTGCCCGCTCCAGGGGAGGGCAACCGATGCGGCCTGGGTCAGACCGGCAACCAAAGCCAGCAAAAAGCTCAACGCGGACCTGCTGCGGCAGCCGGGGAGACCTTGAACCACTTCACGGCACCGCCCTTGGTGTGCAGCACCACGAAGCGCAGGCCCGACAGTACGTGCTGCTCGCCGCGCCGGGGCACGTGGCCCATCTCGTGGGCCACGAGGCCGCCAATGGTGTCCAGGTCGGTCTCTGGCAGGCTCACACCAAAGGCCTCGGCCACGCGCTCGATGGCGGTGTCGCCGCTGACGCGGTAGGTGTGGTCGGCCAGGCCGAAGATGTCGCCCGCGTCTTCGGCGATGTCGAACTCGTCCTCGATCTCGCCAACGATCTGCTCGAGCACGTCCTCGATGGTGATCAGGCCGGCAACGCTGCCGAACTCGTCGATCACGATGGCCAGGTGGTTGCGGTTGCCGCGGAACTCGCGCAGCAGGTCGTTCAGCCCCTTACTCTCGGGCACGAAAGCGGCTGGACGCAACAGGGCGCGGATGTTGAGCTCGGGTGCGCGCTGCAGCTTGAGCAGATCCTTGGCCATCAGGATGCCGGTGATGTTCTCGCGTTCGTTTTCGTAGACCGGGAAGCGCGAGTGGCCGGTGTCGATGATCAGATGCAGCAGTTCGTCGAAGGGTGCGTCGATGTTGACCAGATCCATGCGCGGCGCCGCGACCATGACGTCGCCGGCGGTCATGTCGGCCATGCGGATCACGCCTTCGAGCATGGCGCGGCTCTCGGCATTAATGATGTGGTTGTCCTGCGCTTCGGCCAGGGTTTCGATCAACTCGTCTTTGGAGTCTGGCCCCGGGTGAATGAATTCGGCCAGTTTTTGCAAGAGGCCGCGCTTGTCCACATGGGGGGCGGCTCTGGCAGGGTGGGGATCGGACACAGCGGGCGAGGAGAGTGGCTAGGCTTTCAAGGATAGCCCAAAAACAAGTCAATTACCCAGCCGAATCGTGCCTGGCCTTCCGTACCCCACTGCGCACGGCCTGAAGGCTGGTCAAAAAGCCCCAGAACTGCTTGGCCTGCGACTTGAGCCGGTAATCCACCTGGGCCATCTGCTCTTCGACCATCTCGGTCATACGGGTGTCGAGGGTGGCCGGCGGCATCTTGAGGTGGGCTTCGCTCTCCGAACCATCGCGCACGACCGAAGCGCCGGCCTTGGTGGCAATGCGCAGCATGGCGGTGTTTTCGCTCAGCGCGTGGATGAACATGAGCTCAACCCCTTCATTGCGCGCATGCATCACGGCGCGGTCGAACAGGCGTGCGCCATAGCCCCGCCCACGCGCGGCCTTGAGCACCGAGACGCCGAATTCGACGCAACTCGTGCAGTTGGGTTCGCTCGCAAAGGCCAGATGCGCCATGGCGATGAGCTCCAGACGCCGGTTGTAGACGCCGTAGATGTCATCGCGCTCGAAGTCCAGGCCGTCGACGTACTTGCGGATCTGCTCGTCGCCGGCGGCGTAGCCAAAGCGCAGGTACCGGTCCTGTGGGTCTAGGGCGAGCAGGTGCGCAGCGATGCGCCCGCGGTGGTTGGAACCCAGCGAGCGGATCGGTACAATGACCGGAGCGGTCTTGGCTGCGTTTTCAGCTTCAGTGTGGTGCACTGGAGCCTTCAGCAGTTCTTTGCCGGCATCGATAGACGCCTTGATAAGGGTGGTTGGATGAACCATGGACCCTATGTTACGGGTTTTCCCTAGGTATGCAAGTCGAAAGGTTACCGAAGTGTGGCCACGGCGCGTGTTTCGGGCCTTGAAGCGTCAAAAACCCTAAACCGGCAAAGCCGTCGTCGCCTTCACCCGGTCCATCACAAAACTGGTCTTGCAGTCCTGCACACTGGGGTGTTTCAGCAGCACGTCCATGATGAAACGGCTGTAGGCGGCCATGTCGGCCACCACCAGGCGCAGCAAGTAATCCATGTCGCCAGTGAGCGCAGCGCACTCGACCACTTCGGGCCAGGTCTGGACGCTGGCGCGAAACAGGTCCATGGGGTTGCGTTTGTGGCTCTCGGTGTGTTTCTCCAGCCGCACATTGATATAGGCCATCAAACCCAGGCCCAGGGCCTCGGGCCTGACGAGGGCTACATAGCGGTCGATCACGCCCGATTCCTCCAGCCGCTTGACCCGGCGCAAGACTGCACTGGGCGACAGGCTCACGGCCTCGGCGATCTGGTCGTAGGTTGCGCGACCGTCCGCTTGAAGGCTGCGCAAAATAAGCCGATCCAGCTTGTTCAATGCTTCCATTTCCGTATTTTGCATTTTTATTGCGTTTAATGCCATGTTTCCGCCCGAATTTGCAGAAATCCACCGGGCATGCGCTTTTAAACTCGCTGTTTCACACACGAGGAGCGCACGCATGGAAGCCTGGCCAAACCCCATGGGTACCGATGGATTCGAGTTCATTGAATACGCCGCGCCAGACCCGGCGGCCATGGGCGCGCTGTTTGAGCGCATGGGCTTCACGGCCATTGCCAGGCACCGCCACAAGGCGGTCACCCTCTATCGCCAGGGCGGCATCAATTTCATCGTGAATGCCGAGCCCGACAGCTTCGCCCAGCGCTTTGCGCGCCTGCACGGTCCCAGCATCTGCGCCATTGCTTTCCGTGTGAAGGACGCCAAGGCTGCCTACGAGCGCGCGCTGTCCCTGGGCGCCTGGGGCTACGCCGGCCAGGCCGGCCCGGGCGAACTGAACATCCCTGCCATCAAGGGCATTGGCGACTCCATCATCTATTTCATCGACCGCTGGCGTGGCAAGAACGGCGCGAAGCCGGGCGAGATTGGCAACATCGGCTTCTATGACGTCGATTTCGAACCCCTTCCCGGGGTGGATGCCCAAGCAGCGCTGAATCCCGTGGGCCACGGCCTGACCTACATCGACCACCTGACGCACAACGTGCACCGGGGCCGCATGGCCGAATGGTCGGGCTTTTACGAGCGCCTGTTCAACTTCCGTGAAGTCCGCTACTTTGACATTGAGGGCCAGGCCACAGGCGTCAAGAGCAAGGCCATGACCAGCCCCTGCGGCAAGATCCGCATCCCGATCAACGAAGAGGGCAACGACACGCCGGGGCAGATCCAGGAGTACCTAGACAAGTACCACGGCGAGGGCGTCCAGCACATCGCCCTGGGTTCGACCAATCTCTATGACACGGTGGATGCCATGCAGATGGCCGGCGTGAACTTGCTGAACACCAGCGAGACCTATTACGAGCTGCTGCCCAAACGCATTCCCGGCCACGGCGAAGACCTGGCCGCACTGCAGGCGCGCAACATCCTGGTGGACGGCAAGCCCGGTGAATTGCTCCTGCAGATCTTCAGCGAAAACCAGCTGGGGCCCATCTTCTTTGAATTCATCCAGCGCAAGGGGAACGAGGGCTTTGGCGAAGGCAACTTCAAGGCCCTGTTCGAGACCATGGAGCTGGACCAGATGCGCCGTGGGGTCTTGGCGACCACCCCCGAAGCGGCCTGACAGCCGCCTCCCCCTTGAGTGAGCGACACTGGCGGTCCGGCGAAGCCGGTCCCTCGGTGTCCTGGAACAGGAGAAATGCGATGGGTATTGAATCAGCGGTGTATGGCAACAGCGAGCGGCCCCCGCGTGGCGACTATTCCCGGGGCGGGCTGGTCCACGCCGATTACACCTGCCCGCAGAATTACGCGGCCTACACCGATGCCGAGCACGACACCTACCGCCGGCTCTATGCCCGCCAATCGGCCATGCTGCCGGGCCTGGCCTGCGATGCCTTCATCCAGGCGCTGCCAGCATTGGGAGCTGCCGACCGCATCCCGCGCTTTGAGGAAGTCAATGAACGCCTCTACAAGGCCACCCGCTGGGAAATCGTCAGCGTGCCAGGGCTGATTCCCGAAGTGCCTTTCTTCACACTGCTGGCCAATCGCAAATTTCCGGTCACCGACTGGATTCGCACACCCGAGGAGTTTGACTACATCGTCGAGCCCGATGTGTTTCACGACCTATTTGGCCACGTGCCCCTGCTCTTCAACCCGGTGCTGGCCGATTACGTGCAGCGCTATGGCCAGGGCGGGCTGCGTGCCCACGAACTGGGGGCCTGCGAATTGCTCAGCCGTCTGTATTGGTACACGATCGAATTCGGGTTGATGCAGCAGGCGGACGGGCTGCGCGCCTATGGCGCGGGTATCCTGAGCTCAGCCGGTGAGCTGCGCTACGCGGTGCACAGCGACAAGCCGCAGAGGATTCCATTGAGCCTGCTGCGCGCCATGCGTACGCGCTACCGGATCGACAGTTACCAGGAAGCGTATTTCGTGATCAACAGCTTCGAGCAACTCTTTGAAATGACCGCACCGGACTTCGCGCCGCTGTACGAGCAGGCGCGCGATCTGCCCGAAATCATGCCCGGCGCAGCCTTGCCTGAAGCGGCGCTTCAGGCAGGAGCCCACTGACGCAAGGCCTGAGCGCTCTCTGCGGCGCAAGCCCGCAGGTCGGCAAGCTTTTGCCGGACATCGGCGGGAATTTCGCCCTGCCCTGATGCCAGCTCAAGCGGACCACACAGCGCCTCCAGTGCGATCGCTCCCACATTGCCGGCCGCGCCTTTGAGCGCATGGACTTCCCTGTACAGGGCGGAAGCATCATTGGAATCAGCTGCCGCTTCCACGCCTGCCAGCCTGTGGGGGACGTCGTTGAGGAACATGCCGATGACGCCGCGCGTCATGCTAAGCACCGCGTCGTCATAGTCCTTGAACTCCTGCAAACGCTGGAGGTCGATCAGGCCCGGGATTATGGAGGGAAATGCGTCGGAAACCCCTGAAAAATCAGCGCGGCTAGCTATTGATTTTTTAGCATCTTCGGTCGGGGCCGCATCCGGCGGGCGGGCCCACCGGCTCAGCGCCTGCGCCAGGTCGTCGAGCGCCATGGGCTTGAGCACACTGCCCACCATGCCCACAGTGGCGCATTGTTTCAGCTCTTCTTCGAGAATCGAGGCTGTCATCGCGATCACGGGTGGGGCGGCGGCGCCGTGCTGCTCGATCATGATCTGGGTGGCCTGCAAGCCGTCGAGCACAGGCATGCTCACGTCCATCAGCACGGCCCCCAGCGGGGTCTGGCTGCCGTGGGACAGGACAGTGCTGACAAAGTCCACGGCCTCCTTTCCATTGCTAACCGTATGGGCAAGGTAGCCCAGGCGCCCGAGCATCGCGGCGGCCACCTTCAGGTTGACCGGATTGTCGTCTGCCACCAGAACCAGCAGGCCCTTGGGTGAAGGGTCTGCGCTGCTTGACGCTGCTGGCCCGGTGAGCACTGTTGCGATCGGCGCATTCATGGTGAACCAGAAGGTGGAGCCTTCCCCCGCGTGGCTGTGTACGCCGATCTGGCCGCCCATCAGTTCGACCAATCGCTTGCAGATTGCCAACCCCAGGCCCGTGCCACCAAATTTGCGGGTTATTGATGCGTCCACCTGGGTAAATGCCTGAAACAGGGAATCGATCCGGTCGGCCGGGATGCCAATGCCGGTGTCCTGCACCATGAAGCGCAAAACGGGCGTGGCCTGATCCGGCGCATCGGATGCCGGCTCTTGTTGCACCCGAACGGTAACCGCTCCGCGCTCGGTGAATTTGACGGCATTGTTGATCAGGTTGATGAGTACCTGCCGGATCCGGGTGATGTCGCCCAAGATCACGGCCGGCACATCGGGTGCCAACTCGACTTTCAAGGCCAGGCCTTTCTCGTGCGCCTTGAGCCCGGCGATGGCGCAGGCCTGTTCCACCGCACCCTGCACACCGAGCGGCTCCGACTCCAGCTCCAACTTGCCGGACTCAATCTTGGAGAAATCCAGGATGTCGTTGATGACCGAGAGCAACTGGTCGCCGGAGACGCGGATGGTTTTCAGCCAATCACGCTGCTGCGCATTGAGCGGGGTTTCGTCAAGCAGGGCGCTCATGCCCAGGACGCCGTTCATGGGCGTGCGGATCTCGTGGCTCATCGTGGCCAGGAATGCCGCCTTGGCCCGCGCCGCCGCTAGTGCCTCTTCCCGTGAGGCGGCGAGTTCGGCCGTGCGCTCGCTGACCCGTTGCTCCAGCGTCTGGTTGGCCTCCTCGAGGCTCCGGGCATGGGCTTCGAGCTGGGCGCGGTAGTCGTGCAATTGCAAGGCACTTCCCTGCATGGCTTCCGACAGGATTTGGACTTCTGCAAACCTGGTGCGCGCCACACGCGGGACTTCGCCGCGGCCCAGGGCCTGGGCCGAATGGCCCAGGTAGCGCAACTGGCGGCCGACCCGGAATGCAATGAAATAGGCCACCAGCGCTGCAAGACCGACCAAGGCGGACATCACGATCAGCGAAATCAGTAGCGAATGCCTCAGGGCGCCGGTGAAGTCGGCTTCTGGCGCGGCCACGACCAGGGTCCAGGCCAGGCCGACCTTGTCGCCAAAGGGCTGCTGCACCGCGATCAGGGTGCCGAGGCCCTCTGCGTCAGGCCCCTGGGGCTGAAGCCGCTGGATGCGCACCTCGCGGCTCGTGCCTTCCTTGGTCTTGCTGAATATCTGCTCTTTCAATGCAGCGTAGCTCGCGCGGATGACCGGGTTGCTGCTGCCGTCGGGCTTGACGCGTTCAAGGCGGTCGACGTTTTCGCGGTACAGGGCGTCACCTACGGAAGTTGCAACAAGATAGCCGAGGTCATCGAGCAGGTAGGCCGTGCCGTGCTCGCTCACACTTTGGCGACCCAGCAGGTCGGACAGGCGCTGCAGGTACAGGTCTGCGCAGACCACGCCCTGGAGCGAGTTACTGCTGTTATAGACCGGCTGGGCCAGCGTGACCATGAGCTGGCGGCGTGAAGCCGAACTGTAAATCGGCGAAAAAACTCGCCGGCCGGCATCTGCCGCCTTTTGGTACCACGGCCGGGTGCGCGGTTCGTAGTTTCCACTCTCCGGAAGCATGGCTTCGCTGCGGTCGCCGACCCGCTGCGCCATATAAAAGCGCCGGCCAAGGTCTTTGGGCCCGCGGATACCAATGCGCACCCCGGATTTGAACTTTTCGACGCCCAGGAATTGGCCGTCTGCGGTGCCGATGAAGAGGTAGGGAACACTGGGGCTTTGGCGCGTGAGAGTGAAGGCTGCAGCTTCAAAGTGCTCTGGCCTGGCAAGCCATTCGAGCGCCCTGTCGATTTGCTCTCGATCCGGTTGGGCCTCGATTAGACCATTGAGTACCACGTCTGCCTGGGCGAGGTGGCCTTCGGTGTCTGCCTGTACCCTTCGCGCGACGTCGCCCACGATCTTGCCGCCGCGGTGGTCTAGTGCACTCAAATTGCTGCGCGCCAGCATCCACGCCCCCAGCGCGGCCGGAACCAGCGCAAACACCAGAAGGCTCACCATCAGGATGCGGCTGAGCGAAAAGCTGGCTTGTCTGCGCAAGAGATCCTTCATGGGGCCATGATCCCCAGCAGTTCGACCGCATCGAGCGGCAGGCTTCTGCCCGCGACGGGCACCAGCACACGCCGGCCGGCCCGGACGGCACCCGTCACCAGGCGCATGACTTGAACGGTCGCAGCCACTTGCCAGCCGTGCTGCAGTGCGCCGCGCTGCAATGCCAGGGCACTGGCAACGGTGTCACCCACGGGCGTGGGCTGGCCTTCCCCGCCCAGCATGCCCTGCAGGTGGGCGAGGGTGACCGGCCCGCAGTGCAGAGCCAGCGCCACATTAAACTCGGGGAGTTGGCGATCGCTGAAATACGTTTGCACATATTGGCGCACCCGCTTGCGCGCCTCGATCAGGCCGAATGCTGCCTTGACTGCGCGCAGGCCGTGGTTGACGGAGTGGGTGTCGTGCTCTGCCGCGAACACGCTGATCATGCCTTCGCCGACGAACTGCATGGGCTTGGCGCCAAACAGGTGCACGGTATCTCCTGCGCTGGAGTAGAACTGCTGCACGAGATCCGCCAATTCAGGTCCTGACAGGCGTTCTGCCCAGGTGGAATAGTTGCAGATGTCGACGAACAGAACCGTCGCTGACGCGTATCTTTCCACGCCTGGCGCCTGATCACCGGGCCAGCGCTCTGACACAGTTCGGGCTAGCCGGTTTTCATACAGCTTGCTGATTCGTTTTTGCTGCTCCGTCAGGGCCGTCTCTACAGCCTCTTCAATGGCCATCGATTGCCACGCTTCCTGGCGCTTTAGTTTGTCGAACTGCGCCTGGACCGCGTCGATCAACTCAGCCGGCCGGAATGGTTTGGTCAGGTAATCATCGGCACCGGCGGTCATGCCGATACGCATATGGGCTCGCTGCTGAAGCGACGTGAGCAAGATGACGGGAATGCTGGCCAGTCTTGACTCCGCCCGCATGTGGGCAAGCATCTGAAAACCGTCCATGGAGGGCATTTGCACATCGCTCACCACCAGATCAGGCATTTCCTGGCGGATCATCTCCAGGCCGGCCCCGCCATCGACAGCTTCCTTCACTGCAACGCCTAGCTTGCGCAGCACGGTACTGATGAAGGTGCGGGTGCCGTCGTCGTCTTCGACCACTACGATCATGGGCATGGCGGCACCTCGTCAGTGGGGAGATTCCAGCAATGCCATGGTGTGCTCAAAAATGGTTTGTGAAAAAACCATTTGCACATGGGCGTTGCCCCGCAAGAGACGGTTGTCCGCCCACGGAAGTGTTGCGGTAGCAGCGGGGAAAACGATATTGTCACAGTTGGAATACCAGCAGGTCCACCGGCCCGTCTGGCCAATGGCGCGATCCATTATGCCGACTGAATCGCGCTGCGCGGCCTCATCTTGTGCAAGGCGGCTTAGCCATGGGCTTTGGAGGCGCATCTGGCGTGCATTTTTCGCATGGCTGAAGCGCGCCAGCCACGTTCCAGCATGGGGTGTCCCGATCGTGATAATGTGGTGGGCCCTGGCCTCTGGCTTGTTGGCTTCGGGTTCCGCCGCATGCGGGCTATTTCTTTGGCGCAGCCAAGCGCGGGCTGCGAGACCCCCCATGCTGTGGCAAACCAGAACGGGCGCTTGCCCTGTTAGACGCTGGAGGCTGTCGACTGCATGATCAATCATGCCGGCGTACTCATCAATCGACCCGAATTCGGGCCTGAGATTCAACGCGATGAATGGATGGCCGCGATGGCGCAGTTTGGTAAGCCAATGCGTCCACAGACCCCGGTTGCAGAAGAATCCGTGAATGAACACCACGCCGCGTTTGCCATTTCCCTGGCCTGGGAGGAAGTCGGGCTCGGCACTGCTGCAATACGGCTGGCGCCAATAAAAGATTCGCAGGACAGTCAGTGTTTCGCCGGCCCACGCGCGAATCAGTTCGGCGGCTCTGGGTTTTGGTGTGGCGTCATCTGCAGTGATACTGCGCATTGCGGTGAATTGCAGAAGCAGAATGGCGGAGTAGCATTCGAATACGAGAAAAAAGATGATGATGGCAGCAGCAGGCGAAAAGGCCCACCAATGGAGGGAGAGTGCGCCTGCTGCACAGAGTGTCCCAATTGCGATCGATTTCTGGATGTTTGCGATCATGGATTTGTTTTTTGAATGATTCACGGTATCCATTTTGAGCCCTAGTGACCAGATCCGGGATGCGATGGAGCATGTGGCCGCGCTTCGGGTGCTGCAATTGGCGGATCCTGCGCGCTATCAGGCTCTGCTTGCTGTCAAACGTGTGCAGTCTGAACGTTTCCGGTTCAGCCATGCGGACTTGATAGCAGATCAAAGGTACTCTGCGGCCTGCCATTTTTTCCTGACTGAGCTCTATGGCGACAAGGACTTTGCGGATCGCGACACCCAATTCAGTCGGGTAGCGGGCACCTTGCAGCGTCTTTTTGATGCGGAGATAGTCGAGCTGGCGGTCAACATGTCCTTGTTGCACCGCTTGACTGAGGATCTTGACGATGCAATGGCCCGGGAATGGGTGCAGTTACCTTCAGATTGTTCGAGTTCATGGCGCTATGTTCAAGCATGGCGAAAGGTTGGGCATCGTGCATCGAGGGACAGGCAAGTCCAGATGGTTCTGCATCTGGGAGCTGGCCTTGATCACCTGACCCGAAACGCCGGACTTCGCCTGGCTTTGAGACTGATGCGAGGCCCGGCCGCATTTGCGGGACTTTCCGCTCTCCAGGGATTCCTCGAGCGCGGCTTTGATATTTTTGCTGCCATGAAGGGCGCGCAGATTTTTCTTCAGACAATTGAAGACCGGGAGACAGATTGGATATCGCGTCTTTTTGAAGGTGCGATTGCTGATTGCCAAGGCGTGATCGGGTTGGCACTGACAAACAATACGCCCTAGTCTTCCCGAAGCCGCATAGCGATTGATCTTGCCGGCGCCAAAGCAAAAAGCCCAGCAGTTTCCTGCTGGGCTTTCCGGGCTGTAAGAGCCTGACGATGTCCTACTTTCACACGGGCAATCCGCACTATCATCGGCGCTGACGCGTTTCACTGTCCTGTTCGGGATGGGAAGGAGTGGTACCACGTCGCTATGGTCATCAGGCATAACTTGTTGCTGCACAGGCAAGCCTGCACAACGAATTCATAGAGCTAAATCAGCATATATTTTTGAGTGCGTCAACTTGGCATAACTTCCTTGATCAAACGATCAAAGTTATAGGGTCAAGCCGCACGAGCAATTAGTATCAGTTAGCTTAACGCATTACTGCGCTTCCACACCTGACCTATCAACGTCCTGGTCTTGAACGACTCTTTAGGGGGCTCAAG
>Ga0007834_1000435_pt1 | contig 13088 bp, 12 predicted proteins | sample CryBogCBE06Nov07_FD_71233 | JGI IMG/M metagenome (GOLD analysis project Ga0007834, IMG submission 71233) | Freshwater microbial communities from Crystal Bog, Wisconsin, USA - CBE06Nov07 | ecosystem: Environmental > Aquatic > Freshwater > Lake | place: Crystal Bog, Wisconsin, USA | collected...
TGCTCGGTGTGGGGCAGGGGTCGTCGCGTGAAAGCCGCGTGGTCATCATGCGCTGGAATGGTGCCAAAAACAAAGACAAACAGCCGATTGCCTTTGTGGGCAAGGGCGTGACCTTTGACACGGGCGGCATTTCGATCAAGCCTGCTGCGGGCATGGAGGACATGAAGGGCGACATGGGCGGTGCGGCCTGTGTGGTTGGCCTGATGCACGCGCTGGCCAGCCGCAAGGCCAAGGTCAATGCCATCGGGGCCATTGGCCTTGTCGAAAATATGCCCGACGGCAATGCCCAGCGCCCGGGTGATATTGTCACCTCCATGTCCGGCCAGACCATCGAGATCATCAATACCGATGCCGAGGGGCGTCTTGTGCTGGCCGATGTGCTCTGGCATGTGCAGGACAAATATAAGCCCGCCTTTATGATCGACCTCGCCACCTTGACCGGCGCCATTCTGGTGGCGCTGGGGCAGGACTATGCCGGCCTGTTCTCCAACAATGATATTTTGTCCGAGCGCCTGTTTGCTGCGGGAAAAACCACCGGCGAAAAGGTCTGGCGGATGCCGATGGGCAAATATTTCGACAAGCTGGTCGATTCAAAATTCGCCGATATGAAAAATTCCGGCGGACGTTTTGGCGGCTCCATCACCGCCGCGCAATTTTTGCAGCGCTTTGTCAATGATACGCCCTGGGCGCATCTCGATATTGCCGGCACGGGCATGGCCGCCACAGGCAGCGAGATCAACCAGAGCTGGGGCCCGGGCTGGGGCGTGCGCCTGCTCAACCAGCTCGTGGCGGACCATTACGAGGGGTAAAAAGGGCGGGGCTTTGACACGAAAGCTCTTCGTTGAGCGCCCCCTCCCTTATTGAGTATCCCCTCTCCCTTTGGGAGAGGGTTAGGGTGAGGGGAAGTTTGAGTATGCAGGCTATGGATTGCTTCGCTTGCGCTCGCAATGACGGTTTTGGTGGTGTTTCCGCTTCGTCATACGCGGGCCTGACCCGCGTATCCACGCAGGCCCGTTATGACATGAAAGATCTGGTTCTTGGACATCTGGTTCTATCATCTCACCCGTCAGCCGCTTGAAAAAGCCTTGCCCGCCTTGCTGGAAAAGGCTTTGGAGCGGGACTGGCGGGTGGTTGTGCACACCAGCGCCGAGCGGCTCAAGCCGCTGGACGATGTCCTGTGGACTTACGCGCCGGAGGGGTTTCTGCCGCACAGCACCATTGCATCGGATGAGGCCCCGATTTTTCTGACCTCGCAATATTCTGCGCCGGATGGGGCAAAATTGCGCATTTTTGTTGATGGCACCGAGATGGATGCCGCGCTTGCGGATGATTATGACCGTGTGATTCTGATGTTTGATGGTCATGACGAGGAACAGCTGGCCTCCGCCCGCCGTCAATGGAGTGCGCTGAAAAGCAGCGAACATACACTGGCCTATTGGCAGCAAACGGAAAGCGGCGGCTGGGCCAAGAAGGCTTAACCCGTCGCCTCTTCCATCTCTGCGGATAGGTCCAGCCATTCGGTTTCTGCCGCTTTGAGCTGGCGCTCAAGTTCGTTGCGCTGCTTGGCCAGAAGCGCAGCTTTGGCCGGATCCTTGGCATAAATATCAGGCATGGCCAGTGCGGCATCAATTTTTTTGACAAATTCCTCGAATTTGGCAATTTTATCGTCCAAAGCCCAGATTTTCTTGCGCAGTGGCGCTATGTCCTTGCGGATTTTGGCCGTTTCCTTGCGGGCAAACTCTTTGCTGCTGCTGTCCTCGTCCGGTTTTTGCTTTTTTTGTTTTTCGGCCACTCCCGCCTTGGAAAGCACATGGCGGGTGTAATCATCCATATCGCCGTCAAATTGTGTTACGCGGCCATTGTCCACCAGCCAGAGCTTGTCAGCGGTGGCTTCCAGCAAATGCCGGTCATGCGAAACCAGAATGATTGCGCCTTCATATTCATTGATGGCCTCAATCAGCGCGGCGCGGCTGTCAATGTCGAGATGGTTGGTCGGCTCGTCCATGATGATGAGATGCGGGCCGTTGAACGTGGCCAGCCCCATCAGCAGCCGTGCCTTCTCGCCGCCGGAAAGCTGCTCCACCGGTGTGTCGGACTTTGAGCCGGTAAAGCCCATCTGCGCCGCTTTGGCGCGCTTTTTGGCCTCTGGCGCGTCAGGCATCAATTCCGCCACATGGGTATAGGGCGTGCCTTTGGCATCCAGATCATCCACCTGATGCTGGGCGAAAAAGCCCACCTCCATTTTGGATGACCGCTTGACCTCGCCGGACATGGCCTGCAAACGCCCCGCCACCAGCTTGGCGAAGGTGGATTTGCCATTACCATTAGCGCCGAGCAGGCCGATGCGGTCGTCATTGGCGATGAACAGATCCAGCCCGCGCAAAATCGGCGTGTCGCCATAGCCGACGCTAGCGCGCTCCATCGCCACAATCGGCGGTGACAGTTGGCGCGCAGGCGAGGGGAAATTGAAGGGCATAACATCGCCATCAATAATGGCGGTGATCGGCTCCAGCCGCGCCAGCATTTTGAGGCGGCTTTGCGCCTGCGCCGCTTTGCTGGCCTTGGCGCGGAAGCGGTCCACGAAGGCCTGCAAATGCTTGCGCTGCTCATCCTGCTTTTTCTGGTGCTTGGCCAGAACCGCCTGCTGCTCGCGCCGCAGCTTTTCAAAGCCGGTGTAATTGCCCTTCCACAGCGTCAGCTTGCCCTGATCGAGATGCAGAATATGGTCACAGACGGCGTCCAGCATATCGCGGTCATGGCTGATGACGAGAATAGTGGCCGGATATTTTTTCAAATAATCAATCAGCCAGAGCGTGCCTTCCAGATCGAGATAGTTGGTCGGCTCGTCGAGGAGCAGAAAATCCGGCTGGGCGAAGAGCACTGCCGCCAGCGCCACGCGCATCCGCCAGCCGCCGGAAAATTCCGACAAAGCGCGGTGCTGCGCATCATGGTCAAAGCCCAAACCGGCCAGAATGGCCGCCGCGCGTGAGGGGGCGGAATGGGCGTCAATATCAATCAGCCGCATTTGAATATCGGCAATGCGGGTGGGGTCTGTCGCGGTTTCGGCCTCCTGCAGCAGGGCGTGGCGCTCTTTATCGGCTTCGAGCACAAAATCTATCAGCGTGCCGGGGCCGCCGGGCGCTTCCTGCTCAACGCGGCCAAGACGTGCCTGTTTCGGATAGGTCACAGAACCGGATTCGGGCGAAAGCTCGCCAGAAATCATGCGGAACAGCGTGGTTTTGCCGGTGCCATTGCGCCCGACAAAACCGATGCGGGCATTGTCCGGCAGGGCAGCCCCCGCTGAATCAAACAAAACGCGGGCGCCAAGGCGATAGGTGAGGTCATTGATGTGTAACATAGCGCGGTTTTGGCCGAGACGCCTGCCCTTGGCAAGAAAAAAGCATCACGGATGAACGGGTCGCATGAATATTGGCCCCGCGCGCCGCTTATCGGACAAAAGCCGATACCGCGTTGACAACCTGATTATCAATTCCGGCAAAGCCATGATGCGCCCAAGGCTGGCACTCGTTGCCTGTGCTCGTGCCCCCCGTCAGCCAGATGACCCTTGCCTTGGCTTTTGCCCATGCCATAAAGGGTGCCACGCCTGCCGGAGCGCTGACCCAGCACCCGTCCTCACGGTGATGAATGATCAAAGTGGGTGGCAGATTATCGGGCGTGCCGAGCACCGTCATCACATTTTCGCTGCTGCCGGACTCATTTGACAGCAGTCCCGACGTGAGCACCAGCTTGTCGGGCCGCGCGCCGGCCGCGATGCCCTGCGCCGCGCGCAATGTGCCACGGCTTGTGCCAACAACCGCCACCGGCTTTTTGATGGCCGCCATATAGGTGACGAGCGCCTGAAGGTCATAGCCCACATTGGGCACCAGCACGGCAAAGCCACGCGCCGCATAATCGGCTCTGGTGCGCACAAGCTGATTGCCCTCACCCTGAAGAATGTCACCCTGTTGGTTGATATCGAGAAGGCCATTTCCGCCGGTCAGCAAAATAATGCTCGCGCGCGGCTTGGCCGGTTTCAGCAAAACGGCGGTGACGCCGCCCGCCTGAACAGCCTGCTGCTGCATCTGGGCACAGGCTATCTGTTCGCCCAAAAGCAGAGCGATGCAACAGACGATGATATTCAGCATCATTCTCATGAATATGATCCCTATACTCATGAATAAGATAAGTATTATTCAGCATTTTTGGCAATATATTTTGATGAAAAAATACATCTGTACGCAGAAATTTATTGAGTATTGCTTTTTTCCATCCATGCGATCAGCGGCAGCATCGGCAAAACCCAGCCAATGCCGATAATGACATAATAAAGGCTCTGCACAAAGCCGGAGCTGTCCTGAATGAAGCGCGCCTGCGCCAATGCCATGGCCACCAGCGCATAGACACAGACAAACAGAATAATGATGATCGTGCCGATAAATTTTCGTGTCCGGCGCTGCATGGGTCTGTCCTGTGTTCAAAAGGGAAGATTTGCCGCACTCGACGGCGCTGTTTTTACGCCCTATGTGAAGCATCAGATGTTCAAGATCAAGCCGGATGGAGCATAATGACACATTTGCAGACAAACACCACACCGCCAGCCCTGCGCACATGGCTGTGGCTGGTGGCGGCCATGATATTTGCGATGGTGGTGGTGGGCGGCGCCACGCGCCTGACCGAGTCGGGCCTTTCCATCACCGAATGGAAGCCGATCACAGGCGTGATTCCGCCGCTCAGCGCGGCAGACTGGGCCGAGGCTTTTGAAAAATATAAGCACATTCCGCAATATGCCAAAATGTTTCCGGATATGACGCTGGGGTCATTCCAGACGATATTTTTGTGGGAATGGAGCCACAGGCTGCTGGGGCGGATGATCGGCATGGTATTTGCCCTGCCGCTTATATGGTTCTGGCTGCGCGGGCAGATTGCAACGCCGCTGAAATGGCGGCTGGCCGGATTGCTGGCCCTTGGCGCTCTTCAGGGTTTTGTCGGCTGGTGGATGGTCAAATCCGGCCTGACAGACCGGGTGGAGGTGTCACAATATCGGCTTGCGATTCATCTGCTGCTGGCCACTCTGACTTTCGTGCTGATTGTGCGTCTTGCCACTGTGCTGAAGCCGCGCCGCAGCGAGGCCGCCCTGCCGGGGCAGGCGCGGCTGCGGTTCACCGCCACGCTGATTCTCATTTTGTCGCTGGTGCAGATCGGTATGGGGGCGCTGGTGGCCGGTTTGCGCGCGGGCTTAACCTACAATACATGGCCGCTGATGGACGGACATTTTGTGCCCCCGACAGAGGATTTAACCCGCGAGACGCCGCTCTGGCGCAATCTGTTTGAAAATATCACCACGGTGCAGTTTGACCATCGTATGGGCGCATATATTCTTCTGGCCCTATCGCTTTGGCACGCATGGGACGCCGCAAGGCTGCGCCCCAACAGCCACACCTCGCGCCGTGCGGTGTCCAATGCCGGACTTGTTGCCCTGCAGGCGGGGATCGGTATCATGACCTTGCTGCTGGTTGTGCCCATATGGGCTGGCATTCTGCATCAGGCTTTTGCGATGATTGTGATCAGCATGGTGGCGGTGCATCAGGCGCGCATGGCGGAGGCGTAAAATAAAAGCGGCGCGTGGATGAAACGCGCCGCCTCACATCAAAATTCTGTTCTGGCTTTATTTGCACACAAGAACCGGAATGGTGGCATGGGTCAGCACCTTGACCGTTTCGCTGCCCAGAAGCAGAGCCGCTACCCCGCGCCGTCCGTGTGAGGCCATCACAATCAGATCGCAGCCGAGCTTGGTGGCGGTGTTGTTGATGGCGAGATAGGGATATTCGTCTTCCACATCAAGCGCCGAGCATGCAACATTGGCCTCCGCCGCAGCCTCGCCTGCGCGCTTGAGAATGGCCTGTGCCGAGGCTTTGGACTGTTCGTCATATTGGCCGGACATTTCCGCCAGACCGCTGGCCTCCAGCGTATAGACATAAAAAGGCATACGCACGGTGATGAAGGTGAGCTTCGAGCCCAGCTTGGCCGCAAGCTCAATACCGCGCCGTTCGGCCTCATGAGCAAGGGCTGTGCCATCTGTTGCGACAAGAATATGGCTGAACATGATTTATCCTCCAAAATCGCTGCGATAAAATAAAGCGCTGATTAAACTTAAAGCAAAGATGATCACCGGCATTGACGCAGGTCAAGCGGTCTTTTTCGCGCGTCCTTTCTCGGCTGATGGAGAAAGCAGCATGAAGGGTGCCATTGCGATAAAGCAAAGCCATCCATATTTTCAATGGATGGCTTTGCATAAGGCTCACAAGGACGGTTGCGCGGCTTGCTCTATGCGGTCAGCGCCTGTGCAATGTCGGCAATAATATCGGCTGTGTCCTCAATGCCAACCGACAGGCGGATCACATCAGGGCCAGCACCCGCCACCTGCTTTTGCGCTTCACTGAGCTGGCGGTGGGTGGTGGAGGCCGGATGAATGATCAGCGAGCGCGTATCGCCGACATTGGCCAGATGCGAGAGAAGCCGCACCTTGCTCACCAGCTTTATGCCCGCCTCATAGCCGCCTTTGAGGCCAAAGGTGAACACAGCCCCGGCACCCTTGGGCGTATAATGCTTGGCGCGGGCGTGATAGGCATCGCTTTCAAGGCCGGGATAGGACACCCAGCTCACCGCCTCATGCCCGGCCAGATAGCGCGCCACGCTCAAGGCATTGTCACAATGGCGCTGCATCCGCAGCGGCAGGGTTTCAATGCCGGTGAGAATGAGAAACGCATTGAAGGGCGCGATTGCAGGCCCGAGATCGCGCAGTCCCAGCACACGGCAGGCAATGGCGAAGGCAAAATTGCCAAACACATCGGCCAGCACCATGCCATTATATTCGGGCCGTGGCTGCGACAGCATGGGATAGCGTGCGTCGCCCTGCCATTCAAAGGTGCCGCCATCGACAATCAGCCCGCCGAGCGAATTGCCATGACCGCCGAGAAATTTGGTGGCTGAATGGACGACAATATCCGCGCCATGTTCAAATGGGCGGATCAGATAGGGGGTTGCCAGCGTATTATCGACAATCAGCGGAATATTGGCCGCCTTGGCGATTTTTGAAATGCTGGCAATATCCGTAATCACCCCGCCGGGGTTGGAGATGGATTCAATGAAAATGGCTTTGGTTTTGGGCGTGATGGCCGCCTCAATAGCGGCAAAATCATCCGGATTGACCCATTTTACAGTCCAGCCAAAATTCTTATAGGCGTGATTGAACTGGTTGATCGAGCCGCCATAAAGTTTGGTCGAGGCGATGAATTCGTCGCCCGGCTGCATCAGGCTGTGAAAGACCAGATGTTGCGCCGCATGGCCGGAGGCCACAGCCAGCGCGGCGGTTCCGCCTTCCAGCGCGGCAATGCGCTCCTCAAGCACGGCGGTGGTGGGGTTGGTGATGCGGGTGTAAATATTGCCGAACGCCTGCAGGCCAAACAGCGAGGCCGCATGGTTCACATCATCAAACACAAAAGACGCTGTCTGGTAAATGGGTGTGATGCGTGCGCCAGTGGCGGGGTCGGGACGCGCGCCGGCATGAATGGCCTGCGTGGAAAAGCCCGGTGCTGAAGATGGATCGCTCACATGTGTCTCCCTAGTAAATTTGTCAACTTATAATATATCGATACATAATGCCTTAATTTATGCAAGTCTATAGGCGAAATAGTGCTGCGGACTTGACTCTTTTATGCGGTGGTGCGACGTGCGAGAAAAATCGAGGAGATACGAGTGACCACAGCACTGATTTTTCCGGGACAAGGCTCCCAGGTCGTTGGCATGGGCAAGGCGCTTGCCGAACATTTTTCGGTTGCGCGCGCTGTTTTTGACGAGGTGGACGCGGCCTTGGGCGAAAAACTCTCCGCGCTGATGTTTGATGGCCCCGAAGCCGACCTCACCCTCACCTTCAATGCCCAGCCTGCGCTGATGGCCTCCAGCCTCGCGGTGCTGCGCGTGCTGGAGCAGGAGTGCGGTTTTGATCTGGCCAAACAGGCGCGTTTTGTGGCGGGGCATTCGCTGGGTGAATATTCGGCGCTGGCTGCAGCGGGCAGCCTTAGTCTTGCCGACACGGCGCGGCTGCTGCGTATTCGCGGCAATGCCATGCAAAAGGCGGTGCCAGTGGGCATGGGTGCCATGGCGGCGATTATCGGGCTGGACTTTGCCGCTGTTGCGGACATTGCAGCGACCGCCGCCAGCGAGACGGGCTCGGTGTGTCAGGCGGCCAATGACAATGGCGGCGGGCAGGTGGTGATTTCCGGCGCCAAGGCGGCGGTCGAGCGCGCAATGGAACTGGCCAAGGCCAAGGGGGCAAAGCGGGCGCTGCTTTTGCCTGTCTCCGCACCCTTCCATTGCGCATTGATGCAGCCCCCAGCAGAGGCTATGGCGCAAGCGCTGGCCGGGGTTGAGATCAAAGCGCCGAAAGTGCCGCTGATTGCCAATGTCACCGCTGCGCCAATTCATACGCCGGAGGACATTCGCATTCGTCTGGTTGAGCAGGTGACGGGCACCGTGCGCTGGCGCGACTCTGTGGCCTATATGGCGGCGCAGGGCGTCACGCATTTCATGGAGCTGGGCACCGGCAAGGTTCTTGCCGGTTTGGTCAAGCGTATTGCCGAGGGTGTGACCGCCGCCAGCATCGGCACGCCGGAAGATATTGCAACCTATCAGGCACGCGCAGAATAAGGAGTTTCCATGTTTGATCTTCAGACCAAAAAAGCGCTGGTGACCGGCGCAACGGGTGGCCTTGGCGGGGCGATTGCCCGCGCGCTGCACGCGCAGGGGGCTGTCGTCACCCTGTCCGGCACCCGCACCGAAGCGCTGGAAGCCCTCGCCGCAGAGCTGGGCGAGCGCGTTCATATCGCGCCCTGCAACCTTGGTGACAAAGACCAGGTTGAGGCACTGGTGCCCAAGGCCGAAGCCCTGATGGGCGGCCTCGACATTCTCATCAACAATGCCGGCATCACCCGTGATGGCCTGTTTATGCGCATGAAGGATGAGGATTGGGAGAGCGTGATCAATGTCAATCTCACCTCGTCGTTCCGGCTGGCGCGCGCCGCCCTCAAGGGCATGATGAAGCGCCGCTATGGCCGCATTATCAGCATCACCTCTGTTGTGGGCGTTACCGGCAATCCGGGGCAGGGCAATTATGCGGCCTCGAAGGCGGGGATGATCGGCATGTCCAAGTCTCTGGCGCAGGAAGTGGCCAGCCGCGGCATCACCGTCAACTGTATCGCCCCCGGCTTTATCGAAAGCCCGATGACCGATGCGCTGAATGAAAAGCAGAAAGAGGCCATTCTGACCAGCGTTCCGGCGGGGCGACTGGGGCAGGGCAGCGATATTGCCGCTGCGGCCGTTTATCTCGCCAGCGCCGAGGCAGGCTATGTCACGGGTGTGACCTTGCATGTCAACGGCGGCATGGCGATGATTTAGCCCTCATTTTGCATGTTCTGGCGCTGATGTCGCATGTCTTTGTGGCATCTTTGCCACGGGCCTGATAGACTGTTGCCAAAGTGACATTTGACCTGCTCCGGCTGAGGCCGGACAGGGGAGTTTTTTTGGTGGCCATAAAGCAGAATTTTGAGCACGGGGCCGATGCGCATTCGCCCGGTACTCATTCCTATGAGGGCGCAAAAGCAGACGGGGCAGCTGGCACAATGGCGGTTCAGCCTCCGCAAACCTATGCCGCGCTTGACCTTGGAACCAACAACTGCCGTTTGCTTGTCGCCCGCCCCCATGCCGAAGGCTTCCGCATTATTGATGCCTTTTCGCGCATTGTGCGGCTGGGCGAAGGGTTGAGCCATTCCGGCCGGCTGAGTGAGGCGGCCATTGTGCGCACGCTGGATGCGCTGGCCGTGTGCGGCGAAAAAATGGAGATGCGCGGCGTCACCCGCGCCCGGCTTGTGGCCACCGAAGCCTGCCGGATGGCGGCAAACGGGCAGGAGTTTCTCGATCGCGTTTATGAGCGCACCGGTCTGGAGCTGGAGATCATCGACCGCGAAACCGAAGCCAAGCTGGCCGTGGCCGGTTGCTCGACACTGGCTGATCCGGAAGCCGGTTCTGTGATTATTTTCGATATTGGCGGCGGGTCTTCTGAAATCATCTGGCTGGAAAAGGAGCCTTTGTCGCCGGCCAATGGCCGTTTGCGGGCTTGGGCCTCGCTGCAGATGGGCGTTGTGTCTCTGGCTGAGAAATTTGGCGGCATGGATGTGTCTCCGGCCACCTATGAAGCCATTGTCCGCCATGTTACCGAAAATATGCGCGATTTTATCGGGGCTACGGCAGATTTGCAGCGCTGTGCGCGGTTTCATTTGCTGGGAACATCCGGCACGGTGACCACCATCGCGGGCATTCATCTCAATCTGACCCGATATGACCGTCGGCAGATTGACGGGCTCTGGATGAACAATGACGAAGTGGATGGCGCTATCGAACGTTTGAAGGCCATGTCCTATGAGGAGCGGGTGAACAACGCCTGTATCGGGCCGGACAGGGCTGACCTTGTGCTGGTGGGCTGCGCTATATTCGAGGCTATCCGCCGGGTATTTCCGGCAAGCCGGACGCGCATTGCGGATCGGGGATTAAGAGAGGGTATTTTGACACAAATGATGCGTATGGATCGTGTCTGGGATGGTTCGGTTTTTGGAAGGACATATCCGTGACGCAAAAATCTGGCACAGGCCGCGAAGGCGGGCGCTCGCTTAAAGTGCGGGTTAAAACCGCCCGCAAACGCACATTGTCCTCAACCATCTGGCTGGAGCGCCAGTTGAACGACCCCTATGTGGCTTTGGCCAAACGGGAGGGCTATCGCTCCCGTGCGGCGTTCAAGCTGCTGGAAATGGATGATAAATATAAGCTGCTGCGCCCCGGCATGCGCATTGTCGATCTGGGCGCCGCGCCGGGGGGCTGGTCGCAGGTGGCGGCCAAGCGGGTCAATTCTATTGCCGAGGGGCATGGCCCTGTCGGGCGGGTGATCGGCATTGATCTGCTCGATGTTGACCCGATTGATGGTGTCGAATTCACGGTGATGGACTTTCTTGATTCGGCTGCGCCGGAGCGTTTGCGCGCCATGCTGGCCGCGAACGGGGGTGAGGAGCGCGCCGATGGCGTGATGTCCGATATGGCGGCCAATACCACCGGCCATAAAAAAACCGACCATTTGAAAATTATTGGTCTGGCCGAGCTGGCCATCGAATTTGCCCGCGAAGTGCTCGCTCCGGGTGGTTTTTTCGTGGCAAAGGTGTTTCAGGGCGGCACGGAGGGCGAGCTTCTGACCAATCTGAAGCGGGATTTTGCCACGGTGCGCCATGTGAAGCCGGAGGCGAGCCGCGCCGGTTCTGCCGAGCTTTATGTTCTGGCCACAGGTTTTCGCGGCTGAGATAAAAATGTTACGATTAGCGCTTGCCACGGCGCGATCGTGCCAGTATAGACACGTCACTCGCAAGCGAATGCGTCTTGTGGTGGTGCAAATGCGGCGTTCGTCTATCGGTTAGGACACCAGCCTTTCACGTTGGGAAGAGGGGTTCGATTCCCCTACGCCGCGCCATCACTCTGCTCAGGCCAAACCATTGCAGGGCAAAATTTCAGGTGAGTGATTTGCCGTAAACTCTGTAATTGATTGGGCGAGTGCTGACATGACCATGATGATCCTGCTTTTTGTGGCTGCGCTTTGGGCTGGTGCCCAGAATGCTTTGGCTGGTGGCGGCTCGTTCATAACTTTGCCGGTTCTGATTCTCTCTGGTCTTGATCCGCGCGCGGCCAATATTGCCTCCACCGTGGCGCTGTTTCCCGGGCAGGTGTTTACCGGCCTTGCAGGGCGCAAAATGGTGTCCGGCACCAAGAGCCTGCCCTTTGCTGCATTGTTTGCCCTCAGCATTGTCGGGGGCGCTGTTGGCGGCATTTTGCTGCTGGCCACCTCTGAAAGTTTTTTCGCCAGTCTGGTGCCCTGGCTGGTGCTGTTTGCCACCACCATGTTCGGCTGGGGCAGTTTTGGCCCGAAAACGGCCACATCCACCAAGGATCTTGGTCTCTGGGGCACGGCTTTTGCTCAATTTATGATTGCCATTTATGGCGGTTATTTTGGCGGCGGTATCGGTTTTCTGATGCTGGCGGCGCTGACCATGGCCGGGCTGCCGGTGCGTAATGCCGGTGCAACCAAAAATATGCTGGCGGGGGTGATGAATGCCTCTGCCGTGGCCATATTCATTTATTCTTCGCCCATTGCCTGGGAGCGGGTGCTGGTGCTGGGCATTGGGGCCATTCTGGGCGGCCAGCTGGGTGTCTGGATGCTCAAGCGCGTCAATGAGAGGCTGCTACGCATTGGCATTGTCGCTATTGGCATCTTACTCACGATCGGCCTGTTTATCCGCAGCCACTGACCGGCCTTCGGCCAGAAAATCTCTGGCCATCTCCACAGTGTCCGCCACGCTCAAGCCGCGCCGCGCCGGATCGGCCAGTGTGCCGTGATCATAGCGTTGCAGCAATTCAATGATTTTGCTGTGAACACGGGCCAGAAACAGGGTTCGCCCCTGCGACTGAAGCTGTTGCCGGAGTTCTGCCAGCGTGTCGGCTGCGGTGCTGTCAAAATCCGGACTTTCCTCAAGGCTGAGTATGACGACGCGCGCAGGGTGGTTTTGCAGTTTTGTCAAAATGCGTGCGCTGAACCCGTCCGCATTGGCAAAAAACATTGGCCGGGCCGGACGCAGAACAATAATGTCCGCTTCGGTTCTGGCCTCCGGATAATGGGCCAGATCGACAAAATCATGGCTGTCGCCCAACTGGCCCAGCGTGCTGACCACCGGCTGCGCCAGCCGCTGGATCAGCGCCAGCACCGAGAGCACAATCGCCAGCAACATGCCTTCCAGCACCCCCAGCGACACAACAGCCCCCGCGGCCACCAATGCCACATATTGATCCCTGTTGATGGTCCAGAGCCGGATGAGCGGGCGCGGGTCCAGCGCATGAAACAGCGCGGCAATGACCACCGCGGCCAGCACGGGTTCGGGCAGCAGCGCGACCAGTTGCGGCGCATATAAAACGAAACCGCCAAGCGTCATGGCCGCAAGAAT
>Ga0007834_1000437_pt1 | contig 13077 bp, 10 predicted proteins | sample CryBogCBE06Nov07_FD_71233 | JGI IMG/M metagenome (GOLD analysis project Ga0007834, IMG submission 71233) | Freshwater microbial communities from Crystal Bog, Wisconsin, USA - CBE06Nov07 | ecosystem: Environmental > Aquatic > Freshwater > Lake | place: Crystal Bog, Wisconsin, USA | collected...
CGGCGCTTGCGGGCTTCGGCCAGCGTGACGGCAGGGTATTTACCAAGCGACAGCATTTGGGCTTTACCTTGGAAGTAATAGCGCCAGCGCCAAAGTTTGCTTCCCGAGGGTGCGATTTCAAGAGTAAGGCCCCCTCCATCGGCCACACGATAAAGTGTTTCCTTGGGTTTTAGGTGCTTGATTGCCAGTTCTGTGAGTGCCACGAGTTCAATTCCTTCTGGTAAATCTACTCACAAATCTACTCGTATTTATGAGTAGATTGCAAAAAGCCCCTTCGGATAACCTCGGACACGGTAACTTCAAAAAGCTATTATTTCAAGCCATATATTGGATTTTATCAGACACTATAAAACAAGTATCTGGCGGAGGAGATGAGATTCGAACTCACGATACGGAGTTAACCGTATAACAGATTAGCAATCTGCCGCCTTCAGCCACTCGGCCACCCCTCCGCGTCCTACCGTTTCCAGTAAGGGGGCACACTCATAGCAACAGTTTTTGTGGGACTCAACATCTTTACGCGGTAAAATGTGAAATTCATCACCACCCGCATAAATACTATAAAAACATGGCATTTCAAAAGGTCGCAAATGAAAAAAGTTGACCTTATGCGCCATCACTATAATCTAATGGCCGACGTACAAACAAAAACCGTACGCACTAATGGTAAGCAGCCATTTCATTCCGCACAGGGAGACACGTATGTCCGCACTCAGCATTTCCAATATCAGCGTTCGCTATAAACTCATGGCCTTGCTGGTGATTGTGGGCACCTTGCCTGCTGCTTTAGTGGGGCTAGAGTTTCAACTCAAAGAAGCGCAACTACAGGCTGAAGCACAGTATAGCTTGCGTGACACCGCAAAAACCGTAGCTGAAATTGTTGATCGTAATCTGTTTGAACGTTATGGCGATGTGCAGGCATTTGGCTTCAACACTGCTGCTTATGACCCAGCAAACTGGAAAAATCCCGTCGATGGCAACCCACTGATTGCCGCTATGAACCGCTACACCACCAGCTACGGCATGTATCCACTGATGCTGTTGCTAGACAAACATGGCGATGTATTGGCTACCAACACCGTCGGTGTCGACGGCAAAGCCATTAATACATCATTCCTTTATGGCATGAATTTTAAAGATCAATATTGGTTCCAAAATGCATTAAATGGTAAATTCACTGCTGGCAAAAATGGTTTTACAGGTACGTTTGTAGGTAAGCCCTCGCAAAGCCCATTGGTACAAAAAGTCTATGGTAACGACGGCTACACCGTTCCTCTTGCAGCGCAAGTACATGATACAAAAGGCGAACTTGTTGGCGTATGGGTTAACTTTTTTGATTTCAACATCGTCGACGGCATTATTGGTGAATACTACAAGCAAATTACTGCAAATGGGGTTGGCAATCCGGATTTGATGGTCATCGACGAAGATGGCTATGTGCTTGTTGATTATGACCCAACACAGGCGGATGCGGGTAAACTTAAGCATGATTTTACCAACTTACTGCACAAAAATTTCATTCAAGATAAATCTATGTATATCGAAGCCGCCGCGCTCGCAGCCAAAGGCGGCAGTGGCACTTGGACCGGCTACAGCCCAGATGCAAAAGAAACCACCTTGTTTGGCTACGCTTATATGGATGGCGTTTATGATTTCACCGGCCTTGGCTGGTCGATTCTGTTTGGTGTCGACCCCGATGCAGCGTTTAAAACACTGGATTCAACTAAGCATGGCATGAGAGTTTATGCAGTTATCGCATTCATTATGTCGCTTGCAGTGGGTTGGATTGTTGGCATTTTCGCTGCACGCCCTGTTTCAAAAGCAGTGGATGTCATCGACAGCATTGCGAGCGGAGACACGGACATTGAAATCAGTGGTGACGAACGTGGTGATGAATTCGGCAAACTGGCCCGCGCCAGCGAAAAACTGCGTCAAAATGTAGAAGACGCCTATCGTCTGCAACAAATGGTGGATGATATGCCCACAAACGTGCTGACGGTGGATGCAAAAACCGGAAATATTAATTATGCAAACAAGGCCATTGTTCAAACCATTAAGAAATTGGGCGATGATCTAGAAATTGATTCCGCTGCAGTAGTTGGCAGCAAAATTGACGGCTTGCGCACTGCATCTGAAAAAATTGCTGATGAATCTAATCTCCCATTACGCCAGAAACTCAATATTGGTCTTGATGTGATTGAGGTCGAGGCAACCGCCATTCACAACAAAAAGAACGACTACGTGGGTGCCATGGTGGTGTGGACAAACGTAACCTCAAGCATTGCACTGGCCAATAGTTTTGAATCGAGCGTTAAAACAGTGGTTTCGGAAGTTTCTGCTTCTGCGGTGCAAATGCAAGGCAATGCAGAGCGTTTGAACGCACTAGCCGATGACACAAAGCAACGTTCTGCGGTGGTGGCCACCATTTCGGGTGAAGCGGCACAAACCGCCACGCAAGTGGCGGCAGCAGCAGAAGAATTGACAGCTTCTATTGCCGAAATCAGCGCTCAGGTGCAAAAATCCAGCACCGTGGCAACACAAGCTACCGCTCAAGCGGAAAGCATCAACCAGTCGATGCAATTGCTGGTCGAAAAATCAGGTCGGGTGAGCGAGGTGATCCAGTTCATCACCAATATCGCCAGCCAGATTAACTTGTTGGCACTCAACGCCACCATTGAATCGGCGCGTGCCGGTGAAGCAGGTAAAGGCTTTGCGGTGGTAGCTAGCGAAGTAAAAAACTTGGCCACGCAAACGGCCAAAGCGACGGAAGAAATTATCCAGCAAGTACAATCGATGCAGGATGCTACAAAAACCGCTGTTTCTGCTGTGACGGATATCATTAGCATTATCAGCGAAATTAGCGCCAGCACAGCGGGTGTTGCTGCCGCAGTGGAAGAGCAAAGCGCTGCAACGAACGAAATTTCGCGCAACATTACCCAAACTGCTTCGGGCACGGGTGAAATTTCAACCAACATCGCCAGCGTAGAACATGGCGCGGAAGAAACGGGCACCTCGGCTAAACAGGTGCTTGATTCTGCAAAAGCGTTGAGTGGCCAAGCCTCAACCCTGAGCCAAAAAGTGGACGAATTCCTGCAGATGATCCGCAAATCATAAGTAATGATTGCCTCTTCTTGTCATTCCTGCGAAATCAGGAATCGACGCTCAATAAACACCTCCGCCTTTGCGGAGATGGCAAAAAGGAGAGAGTATGCCGATCGTTAACATTCACATGCTGGAAGGCCGTAGCCTTGAGAAAAAGCGCGAGCTGGTAGAAAAAATCAGCCGCGTTGTCATGGATACGCTGGGCGCAAAACCCGAGAAAGTGCGCGTCATTCTTTCCGAAATGAAGCACGATAATTTTGCCATTGGCGGCATCCTTCACTGCGACGAGACGAAATAAATGCAAACCACCCTTCTCCCTTCGGGTCTGATGGATGTGCTGCCGCCGTTTGCAGCCGCAGAGTTTCGCCTGATTCACCACTTCTTGAAAACATTTTCCGGCTTTGGCTACCAACCCGTCATTCCACCGCTGGCCGAATTTACTGACACGCTGTTGGCCGATCAGGGCGCTGCCACTGGCCACCATGTCTTCCGCATGAATGATCCGCTCAGCACACAAATGCTGGCACTTCGGGCCGATATCACCGGCCAAGTGGCCCGCATTGCCTCCACCTCGCTGAAGCACGAAAAACGCCCGCTGCGCCTATGCTATGCGGGCTACACGCTGCGCACTGCACCCGAGGCTCTCAAAACCCTGCGTCAGCACACGCAGGTGGGCATTGAACGTTTTGGCGACCAAACCACCAACGCGGTTGCCGAAGTGCTGGCCATTGCCGCCCATGCCTTAGCCACCAATGGCATTGATGACATCACAATTGATCTGCATTTCCCATCCGTCATGGAAAGCCTGTTGCAGGACTTCCCCGCCGACACACACGAAAGCTTGCGTGAAGCCGTGCGCCTGAAAGATGCCGCGCGCCTCAAATCACTCAAGGCCGATACCATTTCTGCCCTCATGAATATTAGCGGTGATGCCACTGCCGCCCTCACCAAACTAACATCGGTGAAGCACAAAGCCATTGCTGACGCTGCGCACGCCATGTCATCATTGGTGGATGCGCTGAAAAAGCAGAAGCTCAATGCCACTCTCACCATCGACCTGCTCGATCTCTCGGGCTATGGCTATTACAATGGCATCGGCTATGCGCTTTACTGGAACAAAGCTGGCATCGAAGTGGGCCGTGGCGGTTGCTACCACACCTCCAATGGCGAAGAAGCGGTTGGTTTCACCCTTTATATCAACGAATTGCTGGAGCAATTAGGTGCTGAAGCCGCGCCAACCGTCAAAATCATCCCCTATGGCACGCCAGTGGCCGAGGCAGCTAAACTGCAAAAAGATGGGTTTATCACCATCTTCGCGGATTCCACAAAGGGCTAAAAACCCTTAGACAGCATTCCCCTTATGTGCCACAAAGCCACCCTCAAATTCTTCTGAGGATGTTATGCAAAGTGTTGTGGTCATTGGCTCGCAATGGGGCGATGAAGGTAAAGGTAAGGTCGTTGATTGGCTGAGCGAACGCGCCGATGTGATTGTGCGCTTCCAAGGCGGCCACAATGCTGGCCACACGCTGGTGATCGATGGCGTCACCTATAAACTCAGCCTGCTTCCCTCTGGCGTGGTGCGTCGTGGCAAAACCAGTATCATCGGCAATGGCGTGGTGATCGACCCATGGGCGCTGCTCAAGGAAATTGAACGTGTTCAAGGTCAAGGCGTGGAAGTTTCGCCTAACACATTAAAAATTGCCGAAAACGCATGCCTCATTCTGCCCATCCACCAAAAGCTCGACGAAGCAGCGGAAGCACTGCGCGGCACATCCAAAATTGGCACCACCGGCCGCGGCATTGGACCATCCTATGAAGATAAAGCCGGCCGCCGAGCCATTCGCGTGTGCGATCTGGCCCAGCCAGAATTGCTGAAAACAAAACTCACCGCCATGCTGGCCCACCACAACCCTATTTTGGTGGCATCGGGTGCAAAACCAATGGAGTTACAAGAGATTCTTGATCCATTGCTTGAAATTGCTGGAAAAATCATTCCGTTCTCGCATCCGGTATGGCGTTTGCTGGCGCAATACCGTGCCGAGGGCAAACGCATCCTGTTTGAAGGTGCCCAAGGTGTCATGCTCGATGTGGATTACGGCACCTACCCTTACGTCACTTCAAGCAACACGCTTTCCGGCGCGGCCACCATGGGAAGCGGCTCGGGTCTTGGCACCATTGGCTTTGTGCTGGGCATCACCAAAGCCTATACCACGCGCGTGGGTAGCGGTCCCTTCCCCACGGAATTGACCGACGATATCGGCACGCTGATTGGTGAACGCGGGCATGAGTTCGGCACCGTCACCGGCCGCAAGCGCCGCTGCGGCTGGTTTGATGCGGTGATGGTGAAACAAGCGATCACCGTGGGCGGCATTAACGGCATTGCCCTCACCAAGCTGGACGTACTGGATGGCTTGAAAGAGCTGAAAATCTGCACTGGCTACACCATCAACGGCCAAACTTATGACTATTTGCCTGCCTCGGCCGATTTGCAGGCTGCTGCGGTGCCGGTCTATGAAACCATCGAAGGATGGAGCGATTCCACCCGTGGTGCACGCAGCTGGGCACAACTTCCCGCCGCGGCCATTAAATATATTCGTCGTGTGGAAGAGCTGATTGGCTGCCCTGTTGCCCTGCTTTCCACCAGCCCTGATCGCGAAGATACCATCCTCGTACGCGATCCATTTTTAGGCGTTTAAGTGGCGTTAACTTTCTTGTTAACCTTTGAATCGTTGAGCTGAGGCATTTGTTCGGCTATACTGGGCTGAAACCAATAACAAATTCCCAGGTAGGGGGTTCATGGCCAACGCACAAACAATCGATGCTTCGATTCCGATGATCGAGGAGCATATCGAGACAGGTCTTTCCGACCTGCTTGGCTCATATCGCTCGACCTATACCCCCGGTGGCGAACAGAAGGACCGTTTAGGCGACCGCTTTGTGTTGATGCCATCGCGCCAACTACCAGAGTTTGAGCACGAATTCGCCAAAGCGTATGAAGCGCAAGATCTCTACCACAATAATCGCCAAGTTTACGCCATGGTGTGCGACAATTTGCTGCCATACAATTTACGCGCGACCAACGCACTGGTCGGTTTTAGCAATCCAGCTCTGGCACAAATTTTAGGTGCCGGAACCGTCAACTGCTCAAATCTGAATGAATCACGCCAAGTGATTTTTATCGAGCGACCACAGGGCACACGACTTTCAGAGCTAGTAAAAAGCGGCGGACGCATGCATGAGCACAAGGTGATTGACACAGTGCTGCAACCCGCATGCAAGGCATTGAATGCCTTGCATGAAAAAGGCATCCCTCACGGCAACATCAACCCTTCATCATTTTTTATGACGGATTCAGCGACGCTGGGTGAAGGGCTTTCTATGCCAGCTGGCTCGCAGTCGCATTATTTATATAAGCCCATTGAACGCTTAATTTGCGACCCCCTAGGCTATGGTGACGCCAGTGATAAAACCGATGTTTATGCACTGACAATTCTGGCTTTCGAACTCATGTTCGGACTAGAAAAGCTAAAAGCTATGCCGAAGGATGATTTTATTCGCTTGGCACTAAAAATGGGCACCTATCACGCCTTCACTAACAACCGCGATTTTTCTGACGCACTACAAGATTTATTCCGTGGCGTATTTAACGACAACGTGGCCGATCGTTGGGGTATTGAACAATTCACCCAGTGGATTGGCGGAAAACGTTTTAACGTCATCGCACCAAGCCCACCAAAGGAAGCCGTTCGTCCACTTGTTTTTAGCGGTGAAAGTTTTTTCAGTCGTCGTTTATTAGCCAACTCATTTCATCACCACTGGCGCGATGCTTTAAAAGAAATACAGAGCCTAAAGCTAGATCGCTGGTGCGAAACAAGTTTGCACCGCCCTGAACTTGCCGAAAATATCGATCGTGCCTTGCGCAGTGGCAATGATCGCAATGCCACTGATTGGCAACTCAACGAGATGATGTCAAAAATCATCACACTGCTTGATCCGGTTGGCCCAATCCGCACACTCACAATGTCGATTAGACCGGATGCCATCGGCATCACTCTTGCCGACTTGATGCGCCAAAAGGGAGCCGAACTCACGACCTTGCTTGGCCTCATTGAAAGTAACATGACTACTTTCTGGCTAGAACAAGATGATGGCCATAAAACGCCCGATATGTCGGTGGTAATGTGGAAGTTACAACGCGCCCGTCAATACATGAAGAATAAGGCGTTTGGATTTGGTCTTGAGCGTGTTTTATATGAATTAAATACGTCACTGCCGTGCCAGTCACCACTGCTCATGCCTTACCATGTCACTACTGCGGTGGATGCACTTAAAACGCTAGATGCGTTAGCTGTAAATCTTGCTCCGGACACGGCGTTTACCGACCGTCATCTTGCTTCGTTTATTGCTGCAAAAATTGATATGGGCAAAGAAATGAAGCTGAATGATCTTACCAACGTGCCGGCGCTTGCGATGAATCAGGAGTTGATCGTGATGCGTATTCTGGCGAAAGCGCAGCAGAAACAGTCAAAATTGGTGTTGGTGGGCCTTACTACATGGGCCGCCATGCGCGTGGAAAAAATGATCGATGAGATACACAACCGCATCATTCGCAAGCGACTTAAACTGCAACTAAAAAAGCTCGCCTCAAGCGGCAACATGAATGATGTTTTAAGTGCAATCATTAATCGCGATATGGTCACACGCGATCTTGATGGTTTTAGCGAAGCACTTGCCATGCATTCCATTGGGCAAGAAAAAATTATGCGGCTCGAGAATGAAAGTGTAATCGGCTATAAAGCACGCGATATGGGGGGACGCATTGCGTCTAACATCTGCTATACCATCATGGTAATTGTTGGTTACATCAAGCTTTCAGAACTGTTGGGCTTATAATGAGCGAAAACACCCAAACACCCACCCTTGAAAAGCCTGCTCGCAAGAAAATGAGCGGGAAAATGAAAACGCTGCTTATCATTGTTAGCGTTTTTCTTATGGCATTTTTGCGTACGGGGTTCATCTTTTTCCTCGTGGGCATGATGCCAAGTATCATTGCTTATATCATGGATAGTTCCAAGCACCGCTACATGTTTCAGTGCGTATTTGCCTGTAACCTTTCAGGCATGATGGGATTTGTATTAAACATGGTTGCCCACGGCCCATCGAGCGCCGTGCTTCAAGAAATGATGGGCTCTTTTACCAATTGGATCATTATCTATGGTGCTGCATTGCTTGGGTGGCTAGTAGTACAAATCTGCCCCATGCTGGCTGAAGCCATGGTAAACAATATGCATAAGGGGCAAATTGCGCGCATTCAGCGCATTCAAAAGAAATTGGAAAATGAGTGGGGCAATGAAGTGGCGCAGCTAAGTCGAGCAGCTGATCCTAACCATCATTCCGATCAGGAGTAATCCAGCCGCCACCAAGCACGCGACTGCCCTCATACATCACGCACGCCTGCCCTGGTGCCACGCCGGCGTAAGGTGTTTCAAGTTCAATTTGTGCACCCACATCATTGGGCTGCACCGTTGCCATCACTGGTGTTTGTGCCGAACGCATTTTCACGCGAATGCCGTCACGCGCATAGGGCACATCCAACCAGTTCATTTCCTTCACCGTAAATATATCGCGTGATAAGGCTTCTTTCGGCCCCACCACTACGCGGCGTTTGGGGGCATCCAGTTTCACGACATAGAGTGGCTCTGACGAACCACTCCCCAGGCCTTTGCGCTGGCCCACGGTGTAATGGATAATGCCAGCATGGGCACCCAGCACGCGCCCATCCACATGCACAATTTCGCCAGGTTCCGCAGCACCTGGGCGCACTTTTTCAATCACCTTGGCATAGCCACCCGTGGGCACAAAACAAATATCCTGACTGTCTGGCTTTTCGGCGTTGGTGAGGCCAAATTTCGTAGCGAGCGCGCGCGTTTCTTCCTTATGCAATCCACCCAGCGGAAAGCGCAAGAAGTCGAGCTGCTCCTGCGTGGTGGCGAAAAGAAAATAGCTTTGGTCCTTGTCAGGATCGGCACCGCAATGCATTTCCGCACGCCCCTCATCATTCACCACGCGCTGCACATAATGGCCGGTGGCCATGCAATCAGCGCCCAAATCACGCGCGGTGGCGAGCAAATCTTTAAACTTCACCGATTGATTGCAGCGGATGCAGGGTACTGGCGTGGAACCGCTTAAATACGTCTCCACAAAATCATCGATGACGGATTCCTGAAATTTGCTTTCATAGTTCAGCACATAATGTGGAATGCCCAAGGTATCCGCTACGCGGCGCGCATCTTGAATATCTTGCCCCGCGCAGCACGCGCCTTTTTTACCCACGGCTACGCCATGGTCATAAAGCTGCAGAGTAATGCCGATCACCTCATAGCCCTGCGAATGCAACAGTGCCGCGACAACGGACGAATCTACCCCGCCACTCATGGCGACCACCACGCGGGTTTTGTTCTCTGGCTTATCAAATCCAAGGCTGTTCATGAAAAATCACCTTAATGCGGTCCACTACATAGTGCAAAACAAGGCTTTTGCCTATTTCTCTACTAAATTAATCAAAAATTAGCTTTTTTTGCATAGGATAGCTTCTATGGTAGCTCCTACACCCATAATTTGGAACGGAATGATTGGAATACGTCCTAGCATAGGCAAGTATGCGCCTCAAATTCTGCAAGCTCTTACAGATATTTACTCAACTCCAGAAGGCAAAGATTTGATTGACCGAGCTGTAGTAAACGCCAGAAACCTATCAAACAGCGATGGATTACTACATATCAGCTACGGCCCATCGGCAGAAGCCTTTGGCTACGGCACCGTTGAGCTAAACTTTGATGAAATTGCCAAATTACGTTTTCACTCCCCCTCAGGAGAGCGCAACACAAGCATTCTCGAAACCCTTGTGCACGAATTTGTTCACGAAGCAGACCAGACGTTGATGAACAGCCAAATACCACCATCAATCATCAGCCTTGCCGATGCACTGATACAATCTCCAACAAAATTATCAGATCAACAAAAAGCAACATTATGTAATCGATTAATTAGTGAAGCAGGACATCTAAACACCGAGATATATTTGGAAGTCGTTGCTTTTAATCAAAATTTACTAACAAAGCACCCAGAGATTATTAGCCAATTAGCGGATGGTTTAAATACCGTCGCCCATAATCCCTCTCGGTTAACCGACTTGGCGCAAAGCATTGGCATTGCACCGGATCAATTAGTAATACATCAACAAACACCAGAACAGCTGAAACAAATTATGATAACGGCTGGAAACAAATATAGATCTGAGCGCATGCAACATGAACAGCCAGCCGTGGAATTTACCGACTTTTATATGGCGAAATATTATGGGATCCCACCGCGCAAAAATTATTTTAATGGAACGTTAGCAGAAAGTCCGGCGGATATCAGTACCAATCCGTCACGGACTGTAACCACCGATAATACGCAGTTAAAAGAACTTGCTGAGCGCTACAATGCTGAGATTGACAGTATTGGCGTGCCGGGTTTTCCACGGCTTCCTGTTTCAGCTGAACGAACGCAATAAAATCTAGTTTTTCTCGACGTTGCCCTTCACTTTGGCGGCCAGTGACGCGTTGATAAACATATCCAAATCGCCATCCAGCACGCCTTGGGTGTCGCTGGTTTCGGCGCCAGTGCGCAAATCCTTCACCATCTGATAGGGGTGCAGCACATAGCTGCGGATTTGGTGACCCCACGCATTATCGGTCTTTTGCGAGTTCAGCGCGTCGGTCGCTTCTTCCTGTTTACGCAGTTCGTGCTCATATAAACGGGCGCGCAGCATGGCCCACGCTTCTTCACGGTTCTGGTGCTGGCTACGCTGGTTCTGGCATGCCACCACAATGCCGGTTGGCACATGGGTCAGCCGCACGGCCGATTCCACCTTGTTCACATTCTGCCCACCTGCGCCGCTGCTGCGGAACGTATCCACCCGCACATCTTTTTCCTCGATGACGATGTTGATGTTCTCATCCACCACCGGATAAACCCACGCGCTGGCAAAACTGGTGTGCCGGCGGGCGTTCGAATCAAACGGTGAAATACGCACCAGCCGATGCACACCACTTTCCGTTTTGGCCCAACCATAAGCATTGTGGCCGGTGAGTTTGATGGTGGCTGATTTAATGCCCGCTTCTTCACCGCTTTGTTCGTCCACAATTTCAACTTTGAATCCGCGACGCTCACCCCAGCGCAAATACATGCGATAGAGCATGAAGGCCCAATCCTGACTTTCGGTGCCGCCTGCGCCTGGGTGAATTTCAATGAAACAATCATTCGCATCAGCCTCGCCACTCAGCAGCGCTTCCAGCTCCATCACTCCAATTTCTTTGACCAACGCCTCAAGCGCAGCTTGCGCTTCAGCCATCATGGTGACATCGGCCTCACCCTCAGCAAGCTCGTGCAAATCCAATGCATCGCGGAAGGCGCCATCCACACGCGCAAAATTGCTGATGGTGTTTTCAATGCGCGTGCGTTCGCGCATCACCTTTTGTGCTTCCGCTTGGTTGTTCCACAAATTCGGATCTTCTGCCTTGGTGTTCAGCAAAGCAATTTCGCGCTTCAACCCATCAAGGTCAAAGACACCTCGCTAGCAAGGTTTGCGATGCATCGAACTTTTCTTTCAACGTAATAATTTCAGCTTTCATTTTTCTTCCTCATACATGCCACCCGTGCCGGTGCCGGGGTTAGCGTTGGGGTCGAATCCTTGCGGATCAATCGGGCGTTGATAGGGGGCAAGCGCTCCTGCAGCTGGCGGCGTGAAGGCATTGGGGCCAGCTGGCGCAGGCGCTGGATTTGGATTGCCGTTTTGTATTGGCGGTGGTGCTTCTACAGTTTCGCCTTCACCAGCTGGTTCAGGCACAGGCTGCTGTTGTGTGGCACCGCTTTCTTTCTCTTTCAGCTCTTCTGCCAATTCGTTCGCCGGTTTAAAGATGGGCCCGCCAGTTAAGAATGCTTCATTGATAATATCTTTGCCATTGGCTTCGCCACCCGCAAAAAGCGGCTGACCACTTTGACGATTGATGGGAATTTCGCGGATACCTGGCGGCGCACGGAATGGCTTGTCCGCGATTAAATCACCCGCTTGCTGGAAGAATTTAATGAAGCCTTGAATGGCCACGCGCCCACCGGTTTCTTTCTCACCGAGCGATTTGGGTGTATCGAACCCAACATAAGTGCCCACCACCACATCGGGCGTGTAACCAATAAACCATGTGTCACGCGAATCGTTCGTGGTGCCGGTCTTGCCTGCCACATGACGGTTAAGCACCTTCGCTGCCGAGCCGGTGCCGCGCGCCACGACCCCTTGCAGAATCGACGTCACCTGATACGCCACGCGCGGATCAAGCACCCGTTCGCGCTCATCATTCAGCGTCGGAGGTGACTGCGGCGCAGGTGTTGTATCCACTGCTAAGCATGCTTCACACAAACGTGTGTCACGGCGGAAAATAGTGGCGCCGTTGCGGTCATCAATCCGCTCAATCAGCCATGGCGAAACGCGCCGGCCACCATTGGCAATCATGCTATAGCCATTCACCAGCTTCAGCAGGGTGGTTTCTTTTGCGCCCAGCACCATAGAATAGTTCTCAGCCACTTCATCTTCATATAGCCCAAACCGCTGCGCCACACGCTTGATGCGCTTAATGCCAATCAGTGATGCAATTTTAACTGTCACCGCATTACGCGAATGTTCCAACGCCGTGCGGAAAGTGACAGGGCCCAAGTAATCCCCCTCATAGTTTTTGGGCGACCACATGGGCAGGCCCGGCCCTTGGCTGAGTGATACAGGCCCGTCGACAATCACGGATGTGGGGCTAAACCCGTTTTCCAGCGCGGTGAGATAAACAAATGGTTTGAATGACGAGCCTGGCTGACGCTTTGCTTGTGTAGCACGGTTGAATTCCGAACCCGCATACGCATAGCCACCGCTCATGGCCAGCACTT
>Ga0007834_1000441_pt1 | contig 13070 bp, 13 predicted proteins | sample CryBogCBE06Nov07_FD_71233 | JGI IMG/M metagenome (GOLD analysis project Ga0007834, IMG submission 71233) | Freshwater microbial communities from Crystal Bog, Wisconsin, USA - CBE06Nov07 | ecosystem: Environmental > Aquatic > Freshwater > Lake | place: Crystal Bog, Wisconsin, USA | collected...
AGGCGGTGAGGCAGCCAGAAAGAGAGCACAACGAGGGAACAATGAAAATTAATCAGTTTTCCAGCTGCTTCAAGCAGTAATAAGCGAAGTCCTCGTTCTTTAGGAAAACTTAGTATCATGTTAAGTACACGCACCGTTGGTGGTATGGTACCGATCTAACTCATCCAATAGCTATTATTATAAGAATAATAATAACAACAGCACTTAGGTATTGTGGTGAAAGTAGTGCAAAACTGTTTTAACCCGCACAAACAATTATGTTTATTTGCTGTTACCCACTGAGCCCAGCCCAGTCAAACACGAAGCACGCACCGACTTCGCCCAATAGAATGCATAGCAGAGTGGAGATCATGCCGAGTAAAGCATCAATCTTCCCAGCGATCGAAATGAGGAAACCTACGAGCTCAGAAGCCGCTCCACCGCCGCGTTCACATTCCCTCCCGTGGCTATGAGCGCTCGGAGGTTCGCCTCACCATCCACAAATCCCATTTCTTGTAACTGGACCAGCTGGGAGGCGAAGCGCTCTGCGGGAGGGACCACCACAGGGGAAGGCGGTACGTAACTGCTCCCCGGCACCCCGCCCGCCCCTGCTCCACCTCTCGATGTATTCAAAGCGGCCATCATACTTGCGAGATCCAGGCCTCCTCCAGGGGCAGCAGATCCCACCCCGGGGTATGTAGGTTGACCGATTGGAGGCAGTCCTCCAAATCCCCCCGCCGCGGGCACTCCGCCGGGAGGAATGAATCCAGTTTGCTGAAGCTGTTGCATGGATCTTTGGATGTTCATCATTGCTTGCAGATTCGTCGGATTGAGCATTTGACGAACATATTCTGGATTGGACATCATGGCCCTCATCTGCGGGTTGCTGGCCATCATTTGCTGCAGCATCGGGTTCGAGTTTATCGCCTGGAACACGCAACGTCAGGAATGGTACAAAGTATACAACCGGTGAATAACGGACCAATCACCTGTTCAAGCATGGCGGGATTGGACATCATTTGGTTCATGGACTGTTGTAGAAGCGGATTCTGGAGCATGGCCATCATTTGGTCAATATCCGGCGTGCCTGCTCCTCCCGCACCCATTCCACCCATACCGCCCATTCCACCCATCCCCCCTGATCCCCCAAAACCACCAAATGGAGAGGCCGCCGGGAAAGGGGAGTTGGCAGGAGCGCTACGAGGACCCCACGGGTTGGGCAAGGCGGCGGTGTTGGGAGTGGACGTGGCGGACGGCGGAGGCTCGGGACTCGACCGCACCGTCTGTGTGGGAGAGAACGGGGCGGCGCTCTCCGCATTCTCCAGCTGGAATATGCGATAAGCATGGAATAATTAGCAAAGAAACAAGATGGTTTAAATAAGGTTGTAGTGAAAACTCGACGAAAAATTAAAATACGAGGACATCACAGTACCTGCTCATTTTTTTTCAGAAACTTAGCGTAGATTACACAGAGAGACATCGCAGACCACGCAAACTAAGCACCCCTACACACAGTACCTGCTCATACATTCTTGTCAAGGCATTGTATCCTTCGGGATGGTTCTCCAACTGACTCATCGCCAAGTCGTTCTGTCGCATCACCTCTTGGAGCGCTCGAGGGTTCCTCATCACCTCAATGGTCTGGCGCATCACCTGTATGGTATAGTGTGAGATCGCTGACAATCAAAAGGGACGTAGAAGATGCTATAACTCAATTTATTAGCGTTACCGAGGGATCTGTGAGCACTTGTCGGAGTTGTGGGTTGGACTGGATTAAGCTCTGCATTTGTGGATTATTTAGCATCATATTGCTCAGGATCTCAGGATTATTCATGAGCTGATCCATAATAGGTGAGTTCATTAGACTTTGCATCATATTAGGATTCGCCATTAGTTGTTGTTGCATACTATTCAAGTCCCCCGCGGGGTTTCCGAGAGCTCCAAATGGGCCTAGTGGATTCTGGGTAGGAAATGAAGTATGAGGACTTGGTGCTGGAGCTGTAAGTAAGTAGAAGTTATGATCATAAAATTTATACTTGCGATTAATACCTGGTGAAGAGTTATTCGTGGAAGGATTGTTATTACCCAAAGACGCAGCTGAGTGTTTAACCATATGCACTACATTTCCATCTTGTATATCTTCAAAAATACACAGTTAAGGGAGAAGATATTGTTAGATTTTCAAATACAAACCGTAAAATTCAATAGACAGTTCATCTTTCAAGACCTTCCCTTTAAAGACTAACCGTTGAATGCTTGCGGCGACATTCACTCTTTCTTGAATTTTAGTTTTCAAATCTAAAATGGTTCCACTTCTCTCAATTGATATTAAGACAGGCTCGGTGTTTGAGCTCTTTATGGTAATTGTTATTTCAGACATGAACGAATTATATATCCCTAGAACTCGGAAAGTCCTTCGATTTCTTCAGTACGTCATTGTCATGGTATGGTGTACACAGAGCACATCGATCGTGCAGTGCGCTACATAGAGAACTGACACAAGATGACAATTTTAGCTTTTAAGTGGGCTATCCACCTATTTAATATTTAAACAAATGGGCTTTGCTTATTCTCTCTACTGCGAGAACATGAAAACGTTTCTGTAGTTAATCAGAAATTTAAAAAAAAAATGAAAACGTTTCTGTCGACTGTTATGACTTGATTATGATTTTACGTCGACTTTTTAAATATCCTTGCACCGCCATTTACCAAAAATTCATAAAAAGATATGATTTTGATGTGGCTATACAACCTTGCTACACTTTTATCAAGAGGTGAAATTTTGCAGAAATAAAACGAGACCAAATGAATTTTATTTGTATCGTGCCCTGATACGCAATATTTTAGTTACTACCATGGTGAAGGAAAAGCGTTCGCTCGCCCTCACGCACCCTAAGTATTTCATACTTCTTATTTTAGCAAGCCGAAATGTGATGCTAGGGCGCGTTAATGAGAAAGTAGGCAAAATTACTGAAAAATGATTGAAAATACTTGCGTTAACACCAACAGAAAATCACTGAAACATAACGACCATCATGCTTAGAACGCCGTGAAGACGAATTGATCCTGCTCTGGGGTTAGAACGACAATCGAAGGGAGCTTTTGTTTAGATCGTATTTGTGCCATATCAGTCACATTAGGAGATGTTTGGCTTGGTGGATCAGTTGTTGCTTAAACAGGACGATAAGTGTTTTGTTCATCGGTGTATCCAATTAATCCCAAGATATCGCCAGGAATCGGAGTCTCTGGACCTGATATTTCAAACATCACCTAGCTCCCTAGCGGTTATGCAGGACACTAAACCAGGGATAAATGATTTATTGTGTCGCAGCTGGGAGAGCCAATCATTATTAACGCTGCTATTGAGCCTAGTGTGGGACGTCAAGAGTTGCCCCTGAAATTCGGGGGAAGAGCTAGTGTTGTATATTCAGTGGTTGGATAGCAGATACTCCACGTGATGGAAAGCAGAGTAAAATGGAAATCAGTGTAACCAAAATTACCTGAAGTCAACCACATATTTTAGCGGTAATCCAGGGGAGGAGCCAGATGGGTTGCCAGCGGGTAAAGATATTGCTTTCCAAATGGTGCGTCAATTCAAACGTCAACCATGCTTACAAATTACGCGCTTTTTGTTACTTGAATGGTTAAGATGGGTCCTGCTTCTGTCTGTGTCGTACTGACTTGTCCATGACTGCAACACCAGTTGGGGTAAACTTAGGTGCATTCCTATATCTGCTCGCATGCTATTGCCCGAACCCTCGCAGACATAACCTCGTCGTCGCTCGTCCATGCGGCATCCAAATCTACGCCGAATTCGAATGCACCGGAGCTCCTCTACGCGGCCTGCTACGCGTCTCTGGGACTACAGCGCGGGCGACCGCGCTAATATCCTGCCTGCCATTGCACTTCTGGATCCTATGCGTATAATCCCCCCCCCTCAACTACTTCTTGTCACTAAATTGGTAGACTTCGATAGAACCCTTAACCTCAGTCGTATCCGACAGTACCCCTCCCCGCACTCCTCATTCCACCCGGTATTTCTTCCTCCTGTGTTGTCCGTCCGGCTATCTTTTTTGAGTGACGGATGTTGGCGGGTTACCGTTACCTGTGCCCACTTGCTGACCAGTTGTTGGGAGGTCGTAACTCTTACCTTTGCCTTTAGTATTGTTGATCATCCCAGCGCCTCACCGACGGATCGAGTACTTTTTTATTCATTCGTAAATGATCGCCACTCCACAATAAATAGCCAATTGCAAATAGGCTCTCTCTCAGGACATGCGGGAGACACAACTCACCTGTTTCCTCTTTTATGTGAGGACATTACTGCACGACGGTGTATTTCGATCCTACCCGCATCCGCTATTGGTCCCTAGCGGTCAGGACTCCATAGCTGTCATTTCCAAATATCTTATGGACATTAATTTTGAACTGCTCCTTTTCCCAACACACCTGATGGTCCTCGGTTAAGGCTTGCCTCGGCAACTGGAAGGACGATTAAGCTCAATTATACCCTGGTCATCGCACTCTATCTACGGACTCTCTTGAAACCATAGAAGTTATGCTCACCGACATCGGCCACCACGTTGTCCGTTACGCGGACCACCTCTAAGAAGCGTGAAAGCAGGTGACCTGCATCGAGGCGGGTGATGTGCTCGACCCCCACGGATGTGGATTCAAGAATTCTTCGTTATCTCGAGAGGAAGTTCTGCCCTTACGGAACCCCAACCGAAAGCTAAACCCGAGGAGTCCGCATTTGACATATCTTCCGGGAGAACACTTTACTTGTAAAGAGGCCAGCCCCCAAACCTTCAGGATGAGGACTTGTAAGAGTTCTGAGGAATTTGTGGCTTCCTCCCCCCGCCCTGGCCAACCCTTTTCACACCGCGACCAGCAACAACAACGGCTCTGGCGGAGAGGGCTGTGAGCTCCATTGTCAACGCCGCAGCGACCGAGAGCTTCGCCTTCTTCTTCTAAAGCATAGCCTGCGTGTTGCGTTGTCAGCACGATTTACCATGCAAAGCAGATGCTATGTCGGTTAGGGAGATGGTGATGAGTAAGTTCCTTCAGGTGCATTCACTCGGAGCTCACGACTGGGTCGCGGGGCTGCCCATGTGGCAAACGGGGGAGAGTTTCGGTCGGTCCGGGGGTGGGGTGGATTCTCTCTTGCTTATGCTCTGTTTCTTTACTTAACTCCTCTCCTTCCAAATTATTTCATTTTGGCCAATTTAATCAATAAGAGTAAGATAACTTTTCATTATGTCATAGATCAGTGCTTTTATTACATTTGTTTTTAAGTCGATCAGCAGATATTTCTTGTCTTTGTAAAAACTAGTACTACTTGCTTAGAGAAGAAATCGTACCCTGCCCACCACTACTCCCCCTCACTCTGTCGCGCCAGCAGGGGCAGGAGATTCTTGTAGTAATCACAAAAGTGAAGTTCAAGGAGGGAGTTCGTCTCCTGCTAGTTCGCTATTAGAGAAAGGATTTTCGACAACTAATAGAGAGAGGAGGAATCATCGGTCATACTGGTAAGAAGAATACAAGAAAGACGGGATTCCTACTTGAAGGAACCCATCGTCAGCAGCAGGCTCTTTTTTTCTTATTCTGCCAGCACCATGTAGCTAATGCACGCACACTGCCTAGTGCACACTCCTCGGATCACCAATTTTTGTAGGCTAGAATATTACTTGAATGTTATAAACACAGCTTGAAATGCAGTTAGTGTAACAAAGGGACGAGAAGTATCTTACAAGAACAGAAATTCATCTGTTCTTCTAGCGCTGCCGGTTGTACCTAACTACTCCCTGTGGACCGAGTGGCGAACCCCGACAACCGGCGGAATAGGAAGCTCCAGCTAACTGTACCTGCAGCGTCTGTGTTCTACTGCGCCGACGTACCCGACGAGGTAGAACGGGACACGTGCACCACCACTCCCCACAGAAACGCATGAAGCAGAAAGCAGATGAATGCATTTTAGAGTTTATTCGAAGAATCAACGAGAAATTTATGTTACAACGTCCCCACGGCAGATGAGAATAGTCGAAGTCAGACAGCAGTATATCACAGCTTTTGTTCGCCTTTGAACAAGAATTCGTTGATCATCACCGGACGTCGCACAGCCACAGAGTTACCCTGTTTGAACTTGAACACAATCTTCATCTTTTTCGATAATTCTTCTGCTGAGGACGAAACGCAGTCGGCTTTAGAATCTGACTCTAGCCGTCTCTTGGTGGAGACCTTGAAGGATGGTATCTACGTAGATAGAGTACAGGAGAGACAGGGAAGAAATGAGTAATTGGCATCGCCACGGGGGGGGATGTAACTTTATGTGTACCCGCACCCACACTTCACACGGCCTACGCTCGGCCATGATAAGATGCATTCGTAGCATTGAGTATGTAAATTCTTTTCTCTTACTTTGAGAAAGGAGGACAGTCCGCCTGCCCCGCCGCGTCTGACACAGGACTCCATCGCGGACGTTGGAAGTGCCTTAGGTACAGGGATGGGCACGACGGGCGAGCGATTGGGAACATGGCTCACGCCCGAGCTCGTCGCGGTCTCCACACCTCTGCCTACGTTGTTAGTAGAGGTGGTGGTGAAGGGAAACGTTGTCATCCCAGCCTCAGGTCCATCGTCTTGTGCCACGGGATTGATGTCGTGCCCAACCCCATTCTCCACCCGTCCGCCAACAGCATCTGTATGAATCGTTAACTCCTTCTGACCATCCTGAAATCAAGGGGTTCGCACTGTGAGATACTGTACGTGCTCATTACCCTCTCTCATCCATGTCCGTCCACCACACACTCCTCACCGAAATCGACTTCAATCTCGCCTCCAGGGTCAGTTTCCGCATTTCAGCAATCATCAACTGCACCACTTCGGGACGCTGCCTCCTCCGGCCTGCCAGAACAGACGAGTTCACAAGTGGTTCTTATATACAGCCAAATGATGCCTAGACTTAACCAACGATACGAAGAAATCAAGTGCATTTGTGATGGAGTTGTAACTACGGAAATTTTGAAAGCCTACTTTGTTAACACCAGTTTTACTTGGATCGAATCCGTACCAGTGATTCACATATTCCTACTTTCGGTTTCAATAGTAGAGTAGAGTAGAGTGGATAGTAAAGGCTATTGGACTGATGATCGTCAATGTAATCGAATCAAATGATGAACACGAGTTGCAGGTCTAACAGCTGATTCTGCTCACGCGGAGGACCTGGTCGTACAAAGTTTGGATAACTGAGGACATACACAGGCATAAGTACACAAGTACACACAAACGTCCGAACGGATCTCACGGCGAGCCCTGCGTCTACGGACTAAGACACTCACCGGAGACCTCCATCAACGGATACTTGAGCAGCTCGTCGATGGAGGGATCCAGTCTCCACCGCTCAGACGCCTCCTCCTCTACCCCGGGAGAGGCCACAGTGGGGGCGCGTGCGAAGGACAGGCCGCACTTGAGCATCACCTCGGCGGCCCTGTGGACACTCTGTGCCTCCGCAGGACTCATGGACCGCAACTGCACCGCTCGGATGGTGGGGGACACCAACTCCGAGAGATACGTCACCACATCGGTGGCGACTGTCTGATAGACACGTCATATGTAGATACGGTTAACGTTACACTTCTACCGTATCTGGAGAAGATGTTGCGTGGGATGGGGGAGTGGGAGAGGCGGAAGTGACTCTATATGGACGGGACCTGTTTGGATCTGAAGAGGGGACTGGGGACACCGCCGCCCGGAGAAGCGCGTTGCTCCATGAGACTTTGCAGCACACTCTCGCGCTCCGTCCGTCGTTGCCTTGCGTCGCGATCCTATGGAGGTAAGGGGACAATTACGAGGGGCGGGTAAACTGTTACAAACCGGCCGACAACCAGTACAACTGTTCAACGCAAGTAGGAATGGTGGTTCTCAAGTAGGTTACAGGAACGTACTGTGAATGGGAACTGAACCGAGGTTCTAGATTCGGTGGCGCAGAGCCAGTGGACGGCCCCGACCGTTGCAGGGACGTACGCCAGCATGTGGTGGCCCTGGAAGCCGCCTGAGTGCGCGAACTGTGAGAGCGTGTCGGCGTAGGAGAGCCATTCACTGGCGACTTGGGTCTTGACCAGATGCGGGTCCGGGTACCTCGGCCTCAAATAGTTCTCGAACAGTCCGCGCAGAACCAAGTCGTGGTCCCCGAAATCGGAGACGCTTGCCATCAGGAAATCGATTGGATTATCAGTGCACGTGACAGAGCGAGGATCAGTTTGGGACTGGGTCTGGGACTGGTCAGTAATGTCCTGGAGTTGCTGAGAATGAGGATGCCGCTTAGAAGCTGTTTGTCGCTGCAGCAAGCTCAGTCTGAGGTCTGTCTTGCACAGACTCTCCCGCCACAGCTGGTACACGTCCCGCTGCTCGTCTTTCAGACCAGTGGTCAGCATCTCAGCTAAGGTGTAGTTCACATCTAAGACAGCATCTCGCACAGTAGGATCTGAGGGGCGGCGGTTTTCGCTTACGCTCGAGGAGGCAGATGGACTGGACTGCCGTGTTTTCTGACAGGCGAATTGTAGCGTGTTTATGCACGAGCGGATGTCTCCTTTAGCGGACTTGCAGAGGGCGATCAGCGCAGACGACGCCACGGAGATGTTCTCCTCAAGACACAGGGCACGCAGACGCTGCACAATGCGATTTTCTGAGGCACTGGTCATGACAAATACATGTGCGTGTTTCCGGAGTTCTCGGAGGGACGCGACGTACTGGTCGTTGCAGATGCATATGATTGGACGAGTGATCGGGAATAGGCCACTGTCCCCAGCCCCCTTCTTTCTTCTACTCTTGTCCCCGCCTCTACCGCTGTCTAAGGGCACTTTTGTCAAGCTCACTAAGAAGTCGATAGGCGCTCTGCTGTCTACTCCATCGATTTCATCAAGAATAATACACGGCGGTTTGGCATCTCCATATATTGTATTGTTCTGCATCGCTCGACTGAGAGTATCGCGGAGGAAGTCGACGGATCGGTCGTCTGAAGAGTTCACTTCGATCGCTCTGTATCCGCAGTGACGAGCTAAGACGTGCGCTAGAGTTGTCTTTCCAGTGCCAGGAGGTCCACACAAGAGGATCAACTGATATCAAGGGGGAGGGCAAGCAATAAAAAAATGGCTTTAGGTCAATATATATACGGTGAATGTCGGAACGGGAGAGATACAGTAAATAAATAATCATTGTTGGCGTACTTTCGTTGCCGGACGTGTGTCAGCAATTCTATCTGGCTTCGGGAAATCTTTCCCACCCAATGATTCAGCTTCATCGTCTCCATTGGTTTCTTGTTCCACGTCCATTCGCGATGAATCTGCACGTTTGTTGATGGATGCTTCGTCTACACTCTGCCAATTCTGTCTTGATTTGTCCTTTTGCTGTTTGGAGAATACGTGAGGATTCCAGGCGACAATTGCTTTCAAAACTTCTCTGTTGATTTTTTCGGGACTTAGAAGCTGCAAAGATATGACGGTTTAGTATATCGGTTGAATCTCTAAGAACATAACGACAACCTGCGAAAACCCTTTTGGAGAATATTTATCTACCCACAATTTATCATCATATGAGAGCTGTAGAGGGAGCTCTTGGGATCCCTTGGAATCTTTTACGTAAGAATTTCTACTTATTTGAATTTGTTCTGCCTCCTCAATCAGTGCTCGAATTGGTCGGCGTAACAAGTTTGACATTTTATTACCAGTTTGGGGTATTTCTCGAAAGTTTGTTGTCTTTATAAAGTATCTATCCCCATTCAGCAAAGTGCATGTTATATTGATGTCATTATATGTTGGAAGTTTGAGAAGATATGAGGCCGATGGTGTTCGTCGGTAATCCTCGTCAAGTTCTTCAAAAGTTTGAGATGATAAGCCACTATAAAACATATTTGATTTCACTGGAATATTTTCCAAGGCTACGGATCGGTAATCTGATAGGGTCTGTGCAATATTACTTTTTTCGTGACCAGTATTATCATATTTCATTGTGGACATAATTTAAATTTTAAACACAAAGTAGACGACTCATGACCTGAGACAATTGAAACTTCCCTCAAGTTCAAGACCAAATGTTGTTCTGATTTCCCATTCTGTGTAACTTAGTGTAAAACAAAAGATGGAGTCTCCTATCGGTTTTATCGGTATCGGAATCATGGGTAAAGGAATGATCAAGAATCTTGTTTTGAAACTGGGAGTCGATATTATCGTATGGAATAGAAATCCAACCCCATCCAAAGAGGTGGCGGAGGCATTTCCTGGGAAAATTGATATTGCATCGTCACCGAAAGATGTAGTATCAAAATGTAAGATTACATTTAGTATGCTTTCAAATCTGGAGGCCTCGATATCAGTGGTAATTTAAACCATATTTTGTCGAGTTCGTCCTTCTAAACAGTTTTACTAATTGTTGTTTCGCTACTTAGTTTGACGGTTCGGATGGTGCTATAGAAGGAGTATCTGATGGAAAAATAATGTAAATACGTGACTTAGCCTATTTTAGCAAAATTAAGTTGTTAATCCTACTAGTGTCGATTGTGCCACACTAACTCCGGAGCGGATGATTGAAGAATCGCAAAAAATTACTGCCGCGGGAGGGAAATTTGTCGAGGCTCCTGTATCTGGAAGCAAGGTCTCAAGTCTATAATTTTTCTAATAATATTTGAAAAAGGTTATTCAGGTCCCTGCCGACATGGGCCAATTGATATTTATTTGCGGTGGGGACGAGGCAGCGTACAACGAAGTTAGTGCTGGATTGGATGCGATGGGGAAAGCTAAGTTCTTCCTTGGTCCCGTCGGCGCAGGCAGCCGTATGAAGTTGGTCGTTAATATGATTATGGGCGCCATGACCGGTGCCTTTGCTGAGGGCCTCGCTCTGTGCGATGCCACGGATCTCAGTTCCAACGCACTTCTTCAGGTGAAGGCCGACCTGAATATTTCAATTAATCTTTGATTTCAATGACCCGTAGATACTGGACCTGGGGGCCATGTCCAACCCTTTATTTCGGGGGAAAGGGCCGAATATGATCGGGAAGAAATACGAACCACACTTTCCGCTAAAGCACGCCCATAAGGATATGAGGTAATGTTATTCGCCATGTATAGCGATGGAATACTGCTAAGTCATTCCTTCCTCTCTCGATGCTTAGGTATGGGTTGAGTTTGGCCAGTGTCGCAGGAGTGTCTCTGCCTGTCATGTCCGCTGCCACAGATAGTATGGCATCAGTTTTAGAAAAGCATGGCGATGACGATTTCTGCGCGGTGAGGGAGGCCTACCCCGGCAAATAAGGCAACCTGTGACGGGGTTTCCGACGATATAAATAGTAACTCATTTCTGTAACCACCCCTTGAAGTCTCTCTATGTTTGGGTTCTGCATTCTCCTGATCTGCGGAGTGCGCTTCATATTCTGTTGGCACTCCTATTTTTTTTGTAGCAGCAAGCAGAATTTTCACGTATTGTAATACGAAATACCATGGGTTGTTGTTCGGGCAAAGCTTGAAGTAAACAATTCTTGGTATTCCGGAAGAAATAATTTTCGGTTCTCAAATAATCTTCTCTAGGCTTATCACTGTTGCTCAATTGAGGCGTATTTTGGTTATTGTACGGCGGTACGGCACCAAGAAATAACCTAGACGATTGTTACCACGTTAATGGGTTTTCTTGTTATTAGTATCACCAGCTGGCTGCTGTCGTTGTTCTTAGCTACCATCAGTGGATAAAAATCCATGCTGCAGTGGTACCACCCAAAGTCCACCACTAAAACCCCAGCTATAGCCGGACTAGTTTTGGGTGAACCAGCTGTAGCTGGTTCATCAATCCTAAATACCCAGCTATAGGAGTGAGTGGACTATAGCTGGTTGGGTTTTGGATGGTGGGCCAGCTGTAGCTTGGGTTTCACGTGGTGGAAAATGGTTCTTGTTGTTCTTATTAAATGTGGAGGAGGATACGAATGATGGTTCTCGCAACAACAAGAGCAGTAGTATTTCATCTAGCAGAGAGGCGCGCTGCTGGAGGTTGCATCCTCATTTCCTCTGGCAGCTGCCAGAAGTAGCTGAGGATGGGAATAGCATTTTTGAGGGGGACGGAAATACATGATATTTGTTGATAAGAACAAAATATTCTTACCAGCAAGACTACATATATGACGAGCTGGATTTAGTAAATTTGAACGCGGCATCTATTCACCGCATGCAGCATGTTAACGACCTGGTAGCAAGCCCCTTGATCGTGTAACAGTGAAAGCCCCGCTCGTTGGAGCACCAGCAAGATGATACCAGTTGTCACCCCAGCAACATGAACCACCTCCTGTTGCTGGAGGAGCACTCAGTAAAAATTAGTCCCAGGACGCAGACTTTTGACCTCTGTCGATATTTAGTTTCTGCTTTTTCTCTCCCCCTGATAGCAAATAACTATTTGACTTAAATCAAAATCACGTGTTGCTTCAATATTATCGGAAATATATGAGCGAGACAGGGTGACAAGAGCTAGTTCCAGAGTGAGCTCAAAGGCGCTTCCACCGCGTTATTTATAACTCTTCGCAATTTAAAGAGGAAGGAGATTTTGATCTAATATTATCCGACAAGAGTCAAGAAACAAGAATGATGTTCAATCTATGTACAACGAAAAAAAAGAAAGTTATCCCCATATTCCTGATTTTGTTAAAAATATACTGGATAACCACAATAGCCTGAAGACCACTCCAGGCACATTCGCTATGTCATTTCTCGGCCCACATCAATAAGTGCAGGAGGAGGTAGGTCCGTGAATGCAGACGACTGTTTACTATGCTTGGTAAGTGAGTGATCGAATTCCCACTTAACTTTCTGAATTTTACCACGCCATATACTGAAAGAAATATTAAAAATTGACCAGATGTACCCCGCATTCCTCGAGCAAAGAGTACGCCCTGTCATAACTGCCATGACCACGCCCTGTCATAACTGCCATCAGCGAGGTGCGACTCCGCCGTCTTCCCTATTCCCCATAACCGCACCCAAGAGAGTCTTCTTATTCACCTGAACGATAAGGTAAAGCAAAGATACGGTGGGGCGGGGCGGCGGAAGATACGCTCCGCAACA
>Ga0007834_1000442_pt1 | contig 13063 bp, 14 predicted proteins | sample CryBogCBE06Nov07_FD_71233 | JGI IMG/M metagenome (GOLD analysis project Ga0007834, IMG submission 71233) | Freshwater microbial communities from Crystal Bog, Wisconsin, USA - CBE06Nov07 | ecosystem: Environmental > Aquatic > Freshwater > Lake | place: Crystal Bog, Wisconsin, USA | collected...
GTTATCCCATCTTATGGCGCAATCGATTTTGTTCGAGGATATATTTGAAGTAAAGCAGATTAATCCAGATGGCAAAAAGTTCGACAGAGGTTTCTTAGTTTATAATATTTGTAAGTATGCCTAATTTGGTCTTAACAGTCAATCGAATTAATTGCCGAGGGACCACGTTCGACATTGATCTAATACTTGGTATGTAAATTTACGAATTCCTGGTTTCATGCGAGATATTACATAAACAATATCAACTAGATGTTAATGCGGAAGTGTTTAATATCAAACCTGGCGACAGGACCACAATCGCAATAGCCAGGTTAACCGAAATTTCGGCTAGCTGTACGCAATCCTAATTTCTTAATTTCTCCTTTTTATTCGATTGTCTTACTTAACTGCATGAACTTAAGTACTATAAATATGGACGGTTCACCTGATGATGGACTGTACCACAACAATTCTGGGGTAAGTGTCTTCTGATTAAGTTAAGAAGCAGTTTAATCGGAAATACTAGCCTTCCCTGCTGGATTCATACGAGTACGTGATGAGTGGAAGAGTATTCAAAGTGAGCCATGCTGGGAACCAAACCATTGATATTCTAGCGTCATTCGGTGGATTGCTTATGAAAGTTACGGGTGATCAGAGTAATTTAGCAAATATACAGAACGATATGAGGTCTGTTAAATCCAAGAAATATAAATATAAATTTCATTTTGCCCTCGCGTTCAGAATATTTTTGCTGATGAGAAAAGGAGATATGGTTGGCGACGGGAACAAAATGCAATTGTGATATTTATTCTCGTTTATCAAATCGTTGCAATAATGTCTGGTTAACTATAATTTTAATTTCTTGTCAATGAAGTTACTCCTGTTTTAAGGAAATCTGTCCACTTGATTCAATCGACTAGAGAGGCCTGTGGATGATGGTGAGGAAGGATTGTTATTGACACCGCGAAATGAGGGCCAGCGTAACTATTACAAACTAGATGAATGTGCTGATCAGTAGAATAATGAAAACGAATATGGGCCAAATTACGAGGAAATTCAAATTTTATATTCACCTGCTGTAGTGCTCAGCGTTTTGAGCCAAAATGTTGTCCAACCATCACAACGATCTACACCTCCTCCTTGCTTCATTACTCTTACTAAGGCGATGAACCACGCGGGACGTTGGGAGTCACCATATTCTGTAAATTGTAGAAGAAAAATAGATTTCTAGAAGAAATCAGCCAATTTCTTTTACAAGTACTTCCTCACCATTCTTACTAATACCCCAGAATTTTTCTGGTTTTAGTGGTGTTGCTGGCAATAAAAGCGAAAAATAAGCCTCCATATCGCGCGTTTTTTAGTTGAAGATAAATATGATATAGTACCGAGGTGGAAGTGATCCTTTTCCGTGAACTAGTTGTACCTGATGCTCGTTTCTTATACTTATGAAGCAACAAGAGATCGTCATATAATCCTGGGCCACACGCACGTCAATCGCCCAACTGCCTTATCATACTAATATTTAGTGATAAAGCTAATCATGCTGACTCTGAAATCAATACTATTACATAGTAATTGCGATACTCTGGAACAGCAAGGATTTTCCTGCTACTTCCCTGCCTCCTTAACTCCAAGAACTTTCTTTCACTTGTCGGCAGCTCTCGCTCAAATTCGATCTTGAAGTTCTTATTGCTAAAAGTGGAACCATCAGAATATTTCAAATTTTAAACATATCAATGTCCGCTTGGTGCTGCGCAATAAGCCTTTTTCCGTAGCATAGAAGAATATTTAAATTATTGAATTGCTATAGCGACGAATCACAAACACACGACTCACCAACAGAAACGAAAGAGCGTGATCACAACAGACACCTCCAATATCCATATTATCATCGTCAGATAAACGTTGATAAATTGAGTATTTAAATAATTATTTATCCCGCCCAAATCCTACAAAAACAAGAAACAAAAAAATAGAATTTGATTGACACTTGTTGTGGAAGTAATCGTAAAAATAAGTCAATCGTTTTTAGATCATACTACGATATCAAATATTGGTGATATTTGCATGGAGCACGAAACCCATCTGGGACGCAAATCTAAATGTTCAAAAGCAAGGACTCGACTGTACGCAACATGTCTTCCTGCACACAATGTGACCATGCAGTATTTTCAAGTTCACGACCGTAACATGCGGGGGTATATAATGATCTCGCCTTATATAAGAAACAGGAAGGAGTAAAGTAGACTTGCCTTTATGTACCATAAAAGACGCTGCTTTTTTCATGACTTATGTCCGGATTTACTCCCATTACTGGATGGAGATACTTTTTGGTTACTGCCCTTGGACCGACTACTTTTACCTGCACTGCCTCCCCCGAGAAGTGCAGTCCTTAAAGACAACTGAATGTACACACCGCGAGTAATAAAGGAGTTCATCAGAAGTTGAAGTATAGAATGAAGCAATTAAAAGCGTAGTGTAGCCTATTTATCGTGGAAAGAACTCCCCGCGCATAGGTTAAGATCCGAGTCCCCTTTTTCGATCCGTATTAACATTACGATGAGGGTGGGTAATCAAGATGGAAGTAACAGATTCTAGGCATTCAAGACAGAACATTTGAGTGGTAGAGAACGTGAAATCTCCTTCAACAACAACCTAATATGGGGATGATGATGTGGCCTACAAATGTAAAATAACGAACCAGCAATGACTTGTTAATCGCTTCATTGTAACCGTCCTTCGATGAAGTGTCTTCAGTCCTCTCCGCCACCACGGGCTTCCTCACCGCTCGTTCCGCCACTGCAGAGGACGTGTTCGCTTCCATCCGATTCGATCCACCGAGTGTGTTCAAGCCGATACCATCACAATTGCTGCTCCTCCTGGTGGACGACGTTGGTGCCGTCTGCTGCTGAAGAAACCGTGCCATATCATTTATTGGAGAACCTTCATCGTTCATACTTTTACTCTTGTAAATATTTGAACTGCTCGGTCGGCTGTGTCCTCTCTCTGTCTGCCCAGCCTTGCCCGTACTACCCACAATTCCATTTACATAGCGGGGCTCTCCGTTATTATCCTGGCTGTAGAGATTACTAGTATCCTGTTGCTTAGCAGATTTGGACACGTCTTTATTGCTGGACTGGTTGAAAGTAACAGTGGGCGATTTGGACAAGTAGGTGCTCTTGCGGGCGAAGGTTGCGCTGCTAGGACGTATTGGACAGGCCACGTGGTTGCTGCTCCCCCCGCTTTGATACAGACCAACCACAGGTTGCGGGTCATGTCTCAGGAGCTCTGATGCTACAGGTTGAGATTTCAGTGACTGGGTCATGGACTCGCCATCCCTCGCACTAGTGCCTGCGCTCGACCTTCTGGGTCCGCATATGCCTAACGTATCATCATCCCCTTTCGAGTGGCTCACGTAGTTGACGTTAGCGCCGCCTGCATCCAATGCAAAACATGAATATTTCACTGAATTCGGAAACGGTGAATAATTTCACACATAAAAATTTACTAAAGCTGCTTATTGGATGGAGGATCATCCCCTTCTCCTGATTCTCACAAGCCCAACTTTTGCCTAGTTGATGGCTTTAAAAACAATAACACAGAGGCAAGAAAGCTAGTAAACGCACCTTGGCTATTTATTTTCCCTTTTTCTTTATCCGAAATCGCTTTGTCGATCCATTGCATTTCAGTCCTGGTTCCATCGGCTACACCGCCGCTACTGACGTCTTCCACCCGGTGACGGTCAATATTCTTCGATTTCTTCGGTCTCTTCTCCTCGCGACCTACTGCAGGTTCTGGAAAGTGGGAGTCGCCTACATGGTGAAACTGAGGCAATGCTTTTCCAGGCGCATCGGAGGCGGACGATCGCGTTCCATAAGGTGATTGCAGACTTTTGATAGGAGATGCAGGAGGCTGTTCATTATGGTTGAGTGTTCTTCCAACCGACTCGCCATAAATTGGGGCGGATATCGGGGATAACGATGAGGAAGGTAGATTTGTTGTGGTAGCGGGATTGATCGCTGTGAGATGCACAGTCTGAGAATGAGATAGTGAAGAGAAAGACGGCTGCTTCTTCGACAGCAACGTGGGTTTAGGTTCTTGTTGGGAACCCCTCGGCAGTATTTGCTTCACCTCGGGAGACAACGCGCTCGAGGACTTGCTGCGCGTGTCATTCAAGACGTTCAGGGCGCTATTACTACATCACATGGGAGACAAACCGAGGGCGAGGGAAAAATAAACAAACAGGATGAAAGTCTATGTCATCGTAAATGTGTATTTCTTTACAGTAATTATTCTAATTGAACATATCGAGGGCAAGTAGTTCTTTTGTCAGCAAGATGTTTAGTGGTATGATGCCAAACTCAGTAATCAATTGTATGAACCAATAGCGACGGTACGTTATTTACGACGTACCCTGTAACGGACGTCTTGTCTTCGCTATTGACACCGCTCGTCACCGCTGAGCTCAAAACGTCTGGATCCGAATCGAAATCATCTTCATTGACATAAATAAAGTCGATTTCCTCCAAATTCAGTTCCCTGGAATTCACGCCACGGGAAGGCTGTGTCATTCGCTCGCCTGCCTTTGCTCCACCACCTCCACCTCCACCCGTTTCACCAACGTGACTGTCTCCAGTAAAGGCCCCGCGACCCCCCACGACCAGGTCATCTTTCAGACCGCTCCTCGACCGTCGTAAGGAATCGTATTTGATCGCTGATGTCGAGTGGGAGGAAGGTGGGTGAGCGACCTGGACACTGGACGCGGACTTGGGACGTGATGTCTGGTGAGGCCGTCCAACTGGGAGGGGAGTGGGGACGTGCGACAAAGCAAGGGTTATCGGACTACACGGAGCTGGCGGGAATTCTATGATATGATAAAGCACCCAAATATATCGAGATTATCTGGCAATCGTTGGTACCTGGTGATCCCTGAAAGACAACCGCAGACGCCTCCGATGAGTGTTTATTGGGCGACACCAACAGCAATCCCTCGTTCACTCCCCCTCTGCCAATAGCCGCGTTCACACCGGCAAGCGGCGACTTCTTCTCCTCCACAGAAATAACGGCTCGCTTCAATAGCATGCTTCGAGGAGACGCCTCTGATCCCACGTCTGTGACTCCTCGAGACGCCCCTCCGCTGCTTCCATACCCAAGCGTCGTCAGCGCGTGGGTAACTGACGAGGGAATATACTTGTTGCTATTGCTTTGATAGCTGTAGTTTGCTAATCCTTGATCAGATATCGATTGAGGTACGCTGTTGTTGCTATTCGAAACACCCTTCCCGTTACTTGAGCCGCTCGGGTAGTTCGCATAATCGCTGTCATGGCTGCTGTTATGACTCGTGTAACTCATTCCCCTTTCACTCTTATGCACACGTTCACTAGTTGGTCCAGCGGACAAGGCTCTAGAATATCCGGCAAATTCCGTGGATTGATTGGGATTCCCGTAAGTGACGCTCTTCCTTTCATTGGGGTAACTTGGAGGGATGTTCTTGCTGCTTCGTGTATTCGTGATGTTAAATTCGAAGGGAACATCGCTCGACGTGCGTACTCGACTAGAATTCGGCATCGACGTGTACTCCGCCTTATTCGGATCCATGTTCGAATTCGGATGGTACGATGCACTGCTGCTGTTTCTTTTTTGATTTCCGGTTTTGTAGTTTGATATGCAGAATTCAAGTGGAGTGTTGCTGACAGGGCGTATCGACCCGCGGCTAGAGTTCGGATTAGATTCCATATCTATATTCGCGGCCTTGATAGTTAAACTCGTTATCCTAATTCAGAGCAGGAAAATTTATTTCATATTGAAGTTATGAAATCGTTGACCTTTCTTACTTTTTTCTCTCGAATTCGGGTTTAGGCGTATACAAGGCTTGTTGCTGTGGCTGTGGCTGCGGCTGTTTCTCCGTATCTTTATCTTTTACAGACTTAGTTGGACCTTTCACTCGACTGCTTCCTGCCCTCCCTCCCTCCTTCAGTGACGTGATCCCATTAGAATTCTCAGATTTAACACCGCCGGTGCTGACACTGATTGTTGGTGCTCTAGGCGGGCCCCTCCCTTTCTCAGATAACCGCCGAGTAGCAGTTACTCTGCCGCTTCCATTCGCTCCATCGGAACCGTTGGGTCCTTGATTTCCAGACTAGACATAGAAGAAAAAGATCATAGATATGGATTCAATATCATATTTCCAATGCATCTATTTTCTGTGTAGTGTTGGTATCAATCTTCATGATTTCATTACTCAAGACGGAACCTAACACATTACTAACCGCATTATTGGTATTGGAGGAGGTGCCTTTATCCCCAACGCCGCCTCCACCAACGGCCCCGATCGCTCCCAAGCTCGAGTTGGCGGACATGGATTTGCCCGTGCGGCGATTTATGTCCCCCTATTACGTAAGAACACTCTCGTTATTTACTATTGGGTCGCTATAACGTCACTACAATTCAAGTAAGGTTATCAAATCATGCGGTGAATGGCAGAGTTACAAGCGTACACTCCCCCTAAGACCTAACCAGCAGTAACTATACTGTCACAGTGACAGCAACGTTTCCCGGCTAAATAAGAAATACATGTGATGGTCGCGTTGTACCTCTGCAGAAGACGCGTCGCTGTCGTCCCCGCCGGAGAAATCTGCGGCATTCGCTGAGCAAATCCAAGGGAAACAAGAACCAGGAAGGAGAAAAAAGATGAGAAGAGTTACCGACATATGACCGTAACTCTTGAGCAACCACACTAAATCGGTTCAGCCACCGGTTTTATTTAGTACAGCACTGGTTTTGCCGAGGACCGTAAAATGAATGAGGGCGGAGGGGGCGAGAGAGCCAATTGTGAGCGATGACACATAGTAAACAACTTGCAACGCCAAATATAGGGTACTGCAGATATAGTGAGGACACGCTACAGGACCGTCCTCCCCTCCACCTGTCATTTCTCGAAGTCCGCCGGCAGATAGCAAGGACACACCTGCAACCAGTCCGCCGTGAGGGGTGAGAATATGTAACTTATTCCAGAGACTCGTAGAACACACTCACCGAACCCACATATGTCCGGATTGAAGTACTTTTTCCAACTGATCGCCTCGGCCCGAAGAGTATCTAGAACATTGAGAAGTAACCGAGCATTATTAGACTTTTTATAGCAATCGATTTGAACGAGGAGTGTTTAGTTTTAACCAGCATCTTCATTGAAGGGATGTCAGCAACCGCGAGTAAAATAGCGGATAAGACATTCGCATATTATCAACCTCCACTATAGAGAACAATACACGTACCGATCGACTCCGTCTCCACGTTGTCGAAGAAGATATGTTGATTGGCAGGATCCACGACGCTGGCCTTGGTCTTCATATCCGCGACAGGGGCGAAGGCATCGTCTCTCCGGAATATCGGCCGCGGCTTGGATGTGCATAACGGATACATTTCCAAGAAACTGCCCAATGTGCAGACCCCACGGATCATAGACATAGTGCAGACAGAGTGAGGCTCTGGGCAATAATTATTCAGAAAATATTGACAATCAATGAAGGGACGTAAAGGAATTGGGATAATATGTCATGAACAATGATTTATTCCACTTCAGTTTAACTTTGAGTTCAAGTTAAGTTTGAGTTGTCAACCGTACACAAAAGTAATCCTTGAGCAAAAAGGATGCCAAAGTATTCAGTATGGCGGGCATTTCAGAATGAAGGGCATTTCAGTATGACGGGCATTTCAGAATGGCGGGCATTTCAGTATGGCGGGCATTTCAGTATGGCGGGCATTTCAGTATGGCGGCATGCTGAAGGAATGGTGCGGTCGGGATACCTCAGGCCCAAGTCTCTACCGAACCCCAACAAGTCCGTTACGCCGAAGTGAAACCCTTGTTTGCCTCCGAGAGACGCCTCCAGAGTATACGAACAATCAATTCCTAATCAATGGCGCGCAGTAGAGGTAAGCAAACTGTTAACAATCAATGACGGGAGACACTGACTACCATTTCCTACATGCGACGGTCAACATTATATAATCACTCTGAGTAATGCACGCTGTACAAACGGTAATGCGATTCGTACTTTTTCCATGTGGTCAGTGTCCTAATCCGTTACCTATACGCCTACAGTTCGTAAATAAGGCCTGTGCAAGAGTGACGATTCAGCGCTTACCGAATTCTATGAACATGACGATGCGCATTGTCGCGGCCTTTGAAGCTAACATTCTAAAGCTGAACAGAGAGAACAAGGAAACGTCATCGACAAGAATGAACCTCAGAACAGACAGAGAGCAGCTGTAATAGTGGACACACAACGCAGCAATTTCTAAACGTAACGGAATCACAACTTTTGAACATAACGAGAATGACCCAACCGAGGTCATATCCCCGTGGCGCATATGTACTTGTGAAAATAAACTACAACTTTACGTGGGGCCTCAACAAGATTTATTTTCAATTGGCTGTCGCGATGAAATCGTGAAGCTTTATATTCAATCTCATTATATCAGATTTATTAATCATCGGCCCGACTACTGCGCTTAATACTTTCAGGTCAACACAGGCGATTGAATATAACGCATTAATATTTACATCGAAATAATAATCGACCTTACCTGCAGGACTGGATATCGAAGGAAGGGTTCAGCAAGGAGAGGACCCGTGGCATGAATCTGACAGTTTCATCACCATGCGATAGTAACGGTAAGTGAGAAGTCCAATTATATATTGTGAACAGGGTTAAGCGAGGTATCATAAGGCGCTAGTCGACCGTGGAGAAGGACTTTAGACCGTGGAGAAGGACTTCTGCTGCTCACCTCACTCGCCAGGCCAGTACGTCCTTTGGGGATTGAGTGGGAGCTGGTACAGATACCACCCGATTAGAAGCCGGAACAGCAGGATTGTTACTGTTGTTGTTATTGTTATTCGTATTATTCCCTTTCGAGGCTTGACCTCCAGGCAATGAAGCATTGCCCACTCCGCCAGCAGAGTACCCATTACCATTTCCGTTGCTGTTACTGTTGTTGTTCATGTTTGTCGAAGTACTCCCGTTTGAGGCGTCCAGTGCAATTCCGCTGTTGACCTGATAAGATTTCGATGCACTTGACTGCATTCCAGTATAACCGTTACCGCCGTCGTTATAATTATTGTTTTGGGGTACATTTGATAATCCAACTATACTTCCTACAGTGGGTTTTGCGCCTGCCATGTATTGTCACAGTGCAGCATAAGAAGTTAAACGAATCGGAATGCGAGGGTGTACCAGCTACTACCTTTGGTTGCAGGAGCAGGGTCCTTGCTGTCATCGCTGCGGGCTTGTGCCGAGAGGGAAGAGGCTGCACCAGCTACTTCTGCGCCATCAGCGCAACAAAAAGGCGTTTATATTTAAAATCGGTGTAGAATACTGTATATTTGTTGCATGGTTATTGCGAGCCATCGCTATTGTACCTTGAGAAGTCGTGCGCTCGTTGGGCCCTGCCTGTTGGCCCTGTCCTGACCCTCCCACAACTGTACTCAATTTACTGTTATCTTTATAGCTGCTGCTTTCATCCGCATTGGTAGAATTGCCGCCGCTTCCACCGATCGCCAGGATAGGCGGGTTGATGCGCAGTAACCGTTTATCAGGCAGACAGCCGTAGAGGAATATTCCCTCTTTATGGGAGTGTCCGTGGAGGTCTACAATAGCACTGATGGAGTGGAACTGCAGAGCGGCACAAGAGCACGACGGCGATACACACGAGCGGCGTTTGATAGTCAAGTCACAGTGTGAAAGGCACAAACGGTGTGAGGGGTACGACTAGTCAATCAAACAACAACAAAGAGTACAAATATGCATACATCCCATAAGGTAAATTGCGTGGCAGTATGAAGTAGCTCATAATCAGTTTTCAGGACATTTATTTTCAATGGGGTTGATAGCTAGCGAGATGTTGATAGACCGACCTGTTTTAGCCGCCGAATCATTTCTTTGGTGTGGTAAATAGTCGGGTGCAGGAGCTTATCCGGCTTTCCCCAATGCCTATTCAGATCGGATCCTAAGCCGCACCAGACAGGTAGATAGACCGACCGACCGACAGACAGACAGACAGAAAGACAGTAGGCAATTACAACGACTGCCCGTACAGTGCCGCGAGATGATGGCACTCACAGTTTGAAACCAGAACAAAGGCAAAGCTAAAATATATATATATCGAGACTGGTTTTAAATCACACAACTAACAGTGTACGGGCAGCCTCTGGGCATTGCATACAGTGTACGGGAACGACAATACCATTACATTTAGGTAACCCGAGAAAATATACCTGACAATGACGTGCGATAGTTGCCGTTGATGACACCTGTACAGATGAGGTACGGCCGACAAGACGACAGTGCACGCGATATATTCTCAGCCAAAAATAAAATTCAGCAACAGCAGTGTAGTGAAACGAATATTCCGACGGTCCATCCATCAACCGTTACATCGGGTGAAGTGCCTACTCACCGTCCGGGTTGAGCATCGGGACGATCTTGAAGACGAAGCAGTACCGCAACTGCTCTGCCTCTATCGAATCACCGAGTAGGAAGTCCAGAAATCCCTACGAAGTGAGAAGCGGATAGCACGGAGGGCAGGGACTAGTATTCAGAGGGACCACACGGACAGAACGATACCGCTAGGCATAGGCTATTGCGCACATCCTGAGCAAATGGTTATGAAGTGAAAAATAGTAATACGGGCGATATCTCCGCTCCACATCAGAGAGTGTACACATCTCAGTTGAGATGCAAAAATAGCAGACTTTGGAACAAGTGAATGAAAAGGCCCCATACAATTACCAAGCTTCCTATCAGCAAACCAACTAATTAACCAACTAACCAACCGCCCAATTGAAAGGTGAGGGGAAGGACCATTCTGTTTCACCTGCATCATCCAGGAGCCGTTTGTCTCTCCCGGATGAACTCTGGCGGTTACGACGATGGCCGGTCGGGAGAGGAGGTCCTCCATTGAGGCGGCCGGCGCCGTTACCGTCAGTAAGTCACAGACATTTCCTGGTGAAGGGGATGGATGGTTGGGTACAGGAAATGGAAATAATGAGGTAGGTAGAAAATTGAATAAGCAATCTGTGTGTCGTCCTATTGGGAGTGGGGTTTACTCATATCCATCTATCTTATTCCGTATCCAGTGATGTCGGTTCTAAAATATAGAATTATTTAGTAAATCAGATTATCTAAGAGAGAATAGGGGCGGGGATAGCCGAACTCATACTCCACGACATGGAAACCAGTAACCATGTCCTAGGTCATACGACTACACAGTGTATCCGTGGAGACATGAGGTCACGGGGCTTCTCACAACACGGTCATACCAGCTATGGTTTTACAGAGAGTCGTTCGTCGGACGTTTGGGTGTCGGCAGTGGAGGGCCTTCCGCTGAATCTGTATTGAAAGCAACATCAACATCTAGGTGTTACAGATAGGCAGATCGGTGTGACAGTAATGCAAACCAAAAGAGAACAGCAAACGATACATAAGGCGAAATGCAATCGCGAAATATTTACAATATTCTACAAATAGTTGAGCACTAGCAGCAGCGGCGGTGGGGACGCTCACCTCGTACAGATAGTTCTGCAGGTCCGTGTATGTGTAGGGATGACAATAGGCGAAGTAACACACGTCCGAGGTATGCTCGAAGACATAGTTGAAGGTCATGGTGAAAAATGTGTGTCCATTACTGCTGCTGTTATTTCCATTTTGTTTCGATTTGCTTTTACTTTTCTCGGATTTTGAATTTGATGCGGTAGAATTGTAATTGCCATTAGCGACGCTATTGCTTCCGTTGTTATTGCTATTTTGATTGCTACTGCCATTGCCACCAGAGGCATTATTCGAATTGTTGTTGCTGTTCGTGTTTGTAACGGATTGATGGGAGGAATTGTTTGGTATATTTCCCGGGAGATAGGATATGTCTGTTCCACAACGAACCCACCCTGCGCCAGACTGATTGTCGAAAGGGAGAACAGAACGAATGATAATTGAATAAAAGCTATACGATAGCGAAATAAAATGAGACTCATTAGTTATAATCCATGGCACAATTATATCACAAGATAACATGTTCAAAACCTCCACCACGTCGAGTACTACAACATCAGATTACACTTCCAGTCTCACCTTTGTGGAAAGAACTAAAGGCCTCATGCCTTGGTTGAACAGTGATGTTAATTTAGCGTAGTTTCGGAGACAAAACGTGACCTGAAAATCATATAGATGTGATAATTAAGTACGTGGTGAGAACTGCATTCTTTTGGAGAGGACTGAAAGTAGTATGACAACATACCTCTTGCCCAGCTCGGGTGTTTGAAACTGAGAAGTAAAACCACTGCGTATGGCCATTCGTATTTACGTCGTTATGCATGTATAAGTCGTAGATATGCCGGGACTTGTCATTGTTTAATACAGTATCGTCTCCTGTTGGTAAGACACGATACGCTGCTTGTAAATTACCAGACTCGAAGTGAGAGTCAAACACAAGACTATCAGAGCTTAGAATTCTTGCAAAAGTGTACTTGTCCTCGTACGTATAGACGCATTTCCTGTTTTCAGTTTCAGGGTAAGAAAAATGTTTTGAAACGGGTTGACTCCTCATAGCCTCTGGAATGTGGGACCTTTAATACATATTTCAGGCGTTCAATCAGATAAAATAAACAGAGGTCGAAATATTTAATCTACTTGTGAAACTCCAAGCTAGATATTGCTATCGTAGGCAGGCTTTTCATCCTTGAGGAGGTTCCCGTCAAGGGGACCACCTTCTTATCACGTCGGCGCTTCATTTAGTGGACTATGGAGGATGAATCTCGCCTACAATCATTAGAGCTCTCCTTTTCAAATATGCGAAAATGAACTTCCACCAAAAAACAACTGAAACTACTTCTGACAGAGTACAATTGTAAATAAGAAAATCCTATCAAAATTTCTGCCAGAAATATCGTTCATTGCGCGAGCGCGTTGTCAAGTGATTCGTTTAATAGGATAGGATTGAATGATAGGTCTTTAGCTGATATTCTGATCACTGATCCTCCGTACTGCCTCTTGACCCGTAGACGGAGGAAAGGGGACCTGAGAGATCCGAAACA
>Ga0007834_1000445_pt1 | contig 12954 bp, 12 predicted proteins | sample CryBogCBE06Nov07_FD_71233 | JGI IMG/M metagenome (GOLD analysis project Ga0007834, IMG submission 71233) | Freshwater microbial communities from Crystal Bog, Wisconsin, USA - CBE06Nov07 | ecosystem: Environmental > Aquatic > Freshwater > Lake | place: Crystal Bog, Wisconsin, USA | collected...
CGAGGTGACGACTGGCCTCACCGCTCCGACCTACACCTACCAAGGCACCACGGCCAAGAGCACCTACTCCTTCGCCATCGTGGCGACCAACAGCGCTGGGCAGAGCGCCTGGTCGCCGTCTGCCTACCTCTACGCCACGGCCGTCAAGCCCTCGATTCCAGGAACCCCTGTCCTCACCGACCACCACGGATCCTTCACGGCGACCTGGACACCATCGGCGAACAACGGTGGTGACGTCGTGACCTACAAGGTCGAAGAGCAGACGAACCACGGAACCTGGAACGAGGTGACGACTGGCCTCACCGCTCCGACCTACACCTACCAAGGCACCACGGCCAAGAGCACCTACTCCTTCGCCATCGTGGCGACCAACAGCGCTGGGCAGAGCGCCTGGTCGACCGCCGCCCACCTCAGGGCCTCATAGGGCTGCACGGTCTCAGGATGTGCACCACCCCCGGGGAGTCCCCGGGGGTGGTGCCATTTCGCGATGCCTGCAGTGGTCGACTCGCGAATTGCCGGCGACGCCGAGGCGGAGTAGCGGGCGACGGCTCATCTCGCCTGGTGCACAGCGCCGGACGGGACCCACAGCGGACGCACTGAACAGAGCCACGGGTGACAGCACTGGAGGGAGCCCTCAAAGGTGGGGCCTCCTCCCTCCTCTTGTAGTCTGCACAGCATGGATCACGCCATGTCTCAGCTCCTCGCCGGCCTCGCAGAACGAAAGGCAGAAGCCCTCGCTGCTGGATCTCCAGCATCGATAGAGCGCCAGCATGCCAAGGGGAAGCTCACGGCCCGCGAGCGCATCGACTACCTGCTCGATGAAGGCTCCTTCCAAGAGCTCGACATGCTCGCTCGTCACCGGGCACATGGCATGGGCCTCGAGGACTACCGCCCCTACACCGACGGCGTGATCACTGGATTTGGGACCATTGACGGCCGCAAGGTCTGCGTGTTCTCCCAAGACTTCACCGTCTACGGCGGCGCACTCGGCGAGGTCTTCGCCGAGAAGATCCACAAGATCATGGACTTGGCCAACAGCCTCGGGGTCCCCATGATCGGCCTCAACGACGGTGCCGGTGCTCGCATCCAAGAAGGCGTGGTCTCGCTCCACTCCTATGGTGGGATCTTCCGCCGCAACGTGGAGGCCTCTGGGGTCATCCCGCAGATCTCGGTGATCCTCGGGCCATGTGCTGGTGGTGCGGTCTATAGCCCGGCGATGACCGACTTCATCTTCATGGTGGATCAGACCAGCCACATGTTCATCACCGGCCCTGATGTCGTCAAGACCGTGACTGGCGAAGACGTCACCTTGGAGCAGCTCGGTGGCGCAATGAGCCACGCCAGCAAATCCGGTGTGGCCAACTTCGTGCTGCCCGACGAACATGCCTGTCTCGATGAGGTCAAGGCGCTGTTGTCGTTCCTCCCGTCCAACAACGTCGAAGAGCCTCCTCGGGATCGCTCTGACGATGCTGCTGATCGACTCTGCCCCGAACTCGACACGATCCTGCCGGCATCGCCCAACATGCCCTACGACATGAAGGCGGTCATCACCTCGGTGGTCGACGATGGCGAGTACTTAGAAGTCCACCAGCGCTTCGCTGCGCAGATCACCTGTGGATTCGCGCGGATCGACGGCCGCCCGGTCGGCATTGTCGGGAACCAGCCCTCGGTCCTCGCCGGCGTGCTCGACATCGAGTCCTCGGAGAAGGCCGCTCGGTTCGTGCGGACCTGTGACGCCTTCAACATCCCTCTCATCACCTTCGTGGACGTCCCTGGCTTCATGCCAGGAACCGACCAGGAGTACAACGGGATCATCAAGCACGGTGCGAAGTTGCTCTACGCCTACTGCGAAGCGACCGTTCCACGGATTCAGGTCATCACCCGCAAGGCCTACGGCGGCGCCTACGTCGTCATGAACTCCAAGTCCATTGGCTGCGACCTCGCCTTCGCATGGCCGTCGGCAGAACTCGCGGTCATGGGTTCGGCGGGTGCCGTGGAGATCGTCTACCGCCGAGAGCTCGCCAGCGCCGACGACCCCGTCGCTCGTCGAGCAGAGCTGACCGATGAGTACGCCGAGCGCTACGCCAACCCCTACCAAGCCGCCGAGCGTGGTTACGTCGACGATGTCATCGCCCCGTCGGAGACCCGTCGAGTGCTGACCCGCAGCTTGGAGATGCTGTCCACCAAGCGCGAGAAGTTGCCGCAGCGTAAGCACGGGAACATCCCGCTGTGAGTGCACGGCTTGGCTTGGAGCCCCGACCAGAGGTCCCCGCAGAAGTGGTGGCCCTCGTCACCGTTGCCGCTGAAGCGCTCCTCACCCCGGTGGTCGTCGTCGGCGGATCGGTGCCACCCACCAGCCGGTGGCGGTTCTCGGGGCGGACGTTCGGCCCCGGTCGGGCAGTCTCCTACCCTCGGCGCATTCGGTGAGTGGGCAGCCGGCTCGGCCGGCGATGACCATCGACGAACTCCACGCCTTCTTAGAGCGAGCCTTCGCTGGTTCGACCCAGATCTACGAGGTCACCGCAGTCAGTGCCGAAGGGGTCAACCTCCGCTACCGCGTGACCGCCCAGAACGAGCGTCCTGGTGGCACCGTTTCTGGTCCCACGATGATGTCGATGGCCGACACCGCTGCGTGGTTGGCGGTCGTTGCCCAGATCGGTCCGGTGGCCTTGGCGGTGACCACCAGTCTCCACATTGACTTCCTCCGCAAGCCAGCAATGGAAGACCTCGTTGCGGTGGGCACACTGCTCAAGTTGGGTAAGCAACTCGCTGTGGTTGATGTGGCACTCGCGTCGATTTCGACGCCGGAGACGCTGGTGGCCAAGGCGCAGGTCACCTACTCCATCCCACCAAGGCGCGACTGATCAAGCAATCACGTAGCGCTTGATGGGTTTGCCGTCGAGGCTCGAGGCAATGGTGTCGATGAGGACGCCCCCGCAGCGCTCAATCACCGTCGCCGATCCCACGTTGTCGATGTCACAGCTGAGCCGGACGGCATCGACGCCGTGGCTCCGGATGACGATGAGGCTCTGGCGCAGGATCTCGGTGGCGTAGCCACGGCGCCGGTGGGCAGGGATCACCTGGTACCCAAGATGCCCTGGACCCCGTTCGAGCGCGTCGGTCAGTGCGAGCCGAAGTGAGCTTCGGCCGACGAGGACGCCGTCGACGAAGGCACCGAGCTTGAGGGAGGGTACGAGACCGGGTTCGAGGTTCCTCCCTGCTGCGAGGTCGCTGAGCCGCTCGAGGTAGGACGACCAGGTCTCGGCATCTCGGAGTCCCACCAAGAATCGCTGGTGCTCCGCCATCGACTCCTCATCTGCTGCTCGGGCAGCGTCCTCGTCGGCAGCTGTGAACGGTCGAAGCAGGAGCGCCACACTGCAATCCTACGAGGGACTGTGGGTACCATAGGGACATGCGCGAACGACCCGCTGGTGACGTGGACTACGAAGCAGGTGGTGCTGGCTACGCCCGAATCCGCCAACCCGATCCGACGATTGAGGCGGCAATCTGGGCTGCCCTCGGCGGTGCCCGCACGGTGGTCAACGTCGGTGCGGGTGCCGGTTCCTACGAGCCGCTCGATCGAGAAGTGATCGCGGTTGAACCCTCGGCCACCATGCGGGCCCAGCGTCCCCCAACCCATCCCGAAGCGATCGACGCCACTGCCGAGCGGCTTCCACTCAGCGACGACGCGGTCGAGGCAGCCATGGCCACGATCACGATCCACCAGTGGCCGGACTTGGAGGTTGGGCTCGCCGAGATGCGCCGAGTGGCCAGCGGCCCCGTCGTCATCATGACCTTCGACCCGGACCACCTCCCGACGTTCTGGTTCAACGACTACGCCTCCGAGGTATGGGCTCGCGACGCTCGCCGGATGCCGAAGCTCGACCGCATCGCAGCTGGACTCGGTGGCACGGTGCGCATCGAAACCGTACCGGTGCCGCTCACCTGCACCGATGGGTTCATGACCGCCTTCTACGGACGCCCAGAGGCGTTCCTGCAACGAGAGGTCCGTGCCGCGCAGTCTGCGTGGAACTTCGTTTCCCCTGAGGAGGAAGCGGCCATCATTCATCGCCTCGACCAGTCCCTCAGCGATGGCTCGTGGGACGCACGCTACGGCCACCTCCGTACCCAGCCCACCTTCGACGGAAGTTTGCGGCTGGTGATCAGCGAGCCAGAGTAGACAGACACAGTCGTGCCCCCACAGCGAGGAGTCGCTGCAGGGGCACGAGGGTCAGTCTCCGACTGGGGTGCTGCTCAGTTGAGGTGGAGCTGCACGTCCATAGTGACGGGGGATCCAAGGGCTCCGGTTCGGCTGCCGGTGAAGGTTCCGGTGCCACGCGCATTCGCGTAGAGTCCGGTCCCACCAATCACCGTCAGTGGGGCAACGAAGGTGGTCGAACCATTGGTGTGGTGTGTTGCCGAACCGTTCATCGACAGTCCGATGGTCGCACCGTCGGCGAAGGTGAAGGTGAGGAAGCCAGTGAAGGCTCCGCTGCCGTTCACGTAGTTGACGTTGCCCTGCATCTGCACGCTGATGGGCGGACCTGCGGTAATCGTGCCAACGAGGTCATTCCACCCGTAGACCTTGACGCCATCAACCGTGTGGAGGGTGGTGCCGCTCGAGGTCAGCAAGGTGTCGAACGTGAAGTTCCCTCGCTTGACGCCCGTCGATTCCTGCCAACTCGGGTCAGTGTGGAGTGCGCCGTTCAGGTTGGTCGAGGTGACCACTACTGGTGAAGGGATTCGGTTGCCGGTTGCAACGTCAAAACGCGCGGGTCCCGTCCACCCCGACCAGTGTCGCTCAGTGTGGAAGTAGGAGAGCAAGGCATTGTGTCCAAATCCTCCGGTTGAGGTGGCTGCAGCCGCCAAGAGATTCACCGAGTCGTAGGCATAGGGCCCCCAGGTTCCTGGAGCGCTGTGGAACATCGCTCGGTACTCGGCGAGGTGTGCCGATGCGCCGTTGAAGTCGCTCGGTGCGGGGACGCCGAGGACCGGACACTTCATCGCGGCATCGACACCTGCGGTCTGGACGAAGGCGTTGTCGTAGGCTCCGAAGTCGGCGAAGCACTTCGCGGGTGAGGCGAGGTTCGCCATTGACGCAGCAACCTTGCCAGCCTCGGGGTAGTACGCGATGACGTAGATGAGGTCAGGGGTGGTGCCATCGACCGCGGTCACCGCAGCGTCGTAGGAGGCTTGGCCTGGCGTGATCGCCGTGTCGGCCGTGATCGTGACACCGGCATTGGTGAGGTCAGTGACCATCGCGGTGTTGGCAGATGCGGTGTAGCCAGGGGTGCCGTCGTAGATGATGCCGACCCGCGTCGCATGTTCCCAGTTGGTGATGGCCGTGGTGGCCACTGGCGCAATTTGGCTCGTCATGGGCTGGAGGGTGACGCCGAACCCCTGGGTGCTATTCGCCGAGGTGAGGCGGATCGGCACCAGTCCAGCGGCCCGGTAGAGCGGAAGGGTCTTGGCCCCGACGCCCGAGTTGTAGGGACCGACGATCCCATCGAGGCCCGAAGCCAGTGCCGCCTTGGCTGCTGCCACGCCGATCGCGGGATTCGCCTGGTCGTCAATGGGAACGATGACCACGTGGCGCCCGAGAATGCCACCGTGGGCGTTGAGGTCGGCTGCTGCCATTTTGGCGGCGTTGAGCATTCCGAGCCCGATGCTTGACTGGCTCCCGGTGATCGGTCCCTCGAGGCCGATGCGAACCGATGGGGCAGTTGCGCTCGCTGGTGCAGCGACGAGTGCGGTCGTGGCGAGTGATCCAGCAGCCACCGCGGTAACGGCGAGCGTGCGGAGTCGGTGCAGGGAGGAGCGTCGGGAGGGGAGTTGCGGCATGGTGAATTCCTCAGGGGTACAGGGGTGGATGAAGCGGATACGAGTTTGACACTGCTCGGGAGCTGAGTGGCGAATGTGGTGCGCCCTTGGGGCAGCGAAGGGCGACTAGGCCCGACGAGCCTCAACGAGATCTTGCAGGGTAGACAGGATCTGCTCGAAGCGGAAGTCCTTCGGCGTGAAGACCGCGTCGATCCCGTGGTCGAGCAGGGTGGCTGCGTCGTCGTCGGGAATGATGCCGCCGACGACGATCGCCGCGTTCGATCCTGCTGCCTCGAGTCCCTTCACGATCTCGGGAACGAGTTGAAGGTGTGAACCTGAGAGGATCGAAATGCCAACGACGTCGACGTCTTCATCGACTGCCGCAGCCACGATCTCGGCTGGGGTGAGGCGGATGCCCTGGTAGATGACCTCGAAACCCCCGTCACGAGCAGCGACGGCGATTTGCTCGGCGCCGTTGGAGTGGCCGTCGAGTCCAGGCTTGGCCACGAGGAGACGCGGCGGCTGACCAGTGGCGTCGGTGATGGCCTTGGACCGAGCCACGATGCTCGAGAGTTCCTGGCCACGATGTCCAACGCCGCCGGCCACGCCGGTCGGTGCACGGTACTCACCGAAGACCATGCGCAAGGTAGTCGCCCACTCCCCAGTCGTTCCTCCCGCCGTGGCGAGCGCCATGGTGGGCACCATGATGTTGTCCTCTGGGGCGTCGCTCCGGGCAACTCGTTCGAGTTCGACGAGCGCTGCGCTGATCGCTGCGTCATCTCGACTCGCTCGCCACGCGGCCACGTCGGCTTTCACGTGGGCGTCGACGGCGGGGTCGACCTTCATGATGGCCTCGAGCTCGTCGCTCTGGAGGGGCGAGGGTGCCGTTTCGGTGAAGCGGTTCACCCCAATGACGGTCTGCTCGCCGGTCTCAATTCGGCGCACTCGCTCGGATTGGGAGGCGACGAGGCGACGCTTCATTTCCTCAACAGCGTTGAACGCACCACCGAGGTCCAAGATTTCCTGCAGCTCTGCGGTTGCAGCTTCGGCGATCTCGGTGGTCAGCCGCTCCATGACGACGGAGCCCTCGAAGAGGTCCCCGTACTCCAAGAGGTCGGATTCAAAGGCCAGAACTTGCTGGATGCGAAGGCTCCACTGCTGATCCCATGGTCGGGGGAGTCCGAGTGCTTCGTTCCACGCAGGGAGCTGCAGGGCACGGGCCCGAGCATCTGCCGACAAGGTGACGCCCAAGGATTCGAGGACGATGCGGGTGATGTTGTTCTCGGGCTGCTGTTCGGTGAGACCGAGGGAGTTGACTTGCACCCCGTAGCGGAAGCGGCGCAGCTTGGGATCGGTAACGCCGTAGCGCTCGAGACAGATCTGTTCCCACAACTTCGTGAACGCCCGCATCTTGGCGGTCTCTTCGACGAAGCGAATACCGGCGTTGCAGAAGAACGAGATTCGACCGACCACCTCTGGGAGCAACTCTGGGTCAATCTTCCCCGAATCTCGGACAGCATCGAGCACGCCAATCGCGGTGGCTAAGGCGTAGGCCACTTCTTGGGTTGGCGTGGCTCCAGCTTCTTGGAGGTGGTAGCTGCAGACGTTGATGGGATTCCACTTTGGAACGTTGACCACGGTGAACGCAATCATGTCCACGATGAGTCGGAGCGAAGCCTGTGGGGGGAAGATGAAGGTTCCTCGAGAGAGGTACTCCTTCACGATGTCGTTCTGCGTGGTGCCCTGCAGGAGCGCGAGGTCAGCACCCTGCTCAGTGGCGTGGGCGAGGTAGAGGCCGAGCAACCAGGCCGCGGTGGCGTTGATCGTCATCGAGGTGTTCATCTCGGCGATGGGGATCTGGTCGAAGAGTTCCCGCATGTGCCCGAGGTGCGCGACCGGCACGCCGACCTTGCCAACTTCTCCCGTCGCCCGCGGGTCGTCAGGGTCGTATCCAGTTTGCGTGGGCAGGTCGAATGCGATGGAGAGGCCGGTTTGGCCCTTGGCCAGGTTCGTCCGGTAGAGCTCGTTGCTGGCCTTGGCGGTCGAGTGCCCCGAGTAGGTGCGCATCACCCACGGGTTCGAGCGCTGCTTCTCGGGGGATGACGCCATGGTGCCTACCTCTTGTAGTCGTAGAAGCCGCTACCGGACTTGCGGCCGAGTTGGCCGGCAGCGAGCATGCGGCGAAGGGCCGGGGCAGCATTGGCTGCTGGGCTCTTGGTCTCCGCGTAGAGCGCATCCAAGATGGCCACCGAGGTGTCGAGTCCCACGAGGTCGAGGAGGGCGAAGGGTCCCATGGGGAACCCGCAGCCACCCTTCATTGCGGCGTCGATCCCCTCTTTGGTCGCCACCCCGTTCTCCATCAAGGTCACAGCGTGGTTGAGGTAGGGGAAGAGCAGGGCGTTGACGATGAAGCCGGCGCGGTCGGTGACCTCAACAGGGTCCTTGCCGCAGCGAGCGGCGAATTCGGTGACCTCGGCAATGGTGGCATCAGAGGTCGTGAGCGCCCGAACGATCTCCACGAGCGCCATGGCTGGGGCGGGGTTGAAGAAGTGGACGCCGCACACCCGCTCTGGACGATTGGTGGCAACCGCCATCTCAACGACGGGGAGCGTGGAGGTGTTGGTGGCGATAATCGCCCCTTCCTTCACAATGCCGTCGAGCTCGGCGAAGAGGGCGAGCTTGACCGCGAGGTCCTCAACGACGGACTCAATGACGAGGTCACAGTTGGCGAGGGCGGACAACTCCGTGGTGGCACTCACGCGGCCAAGAATGGCGTCAGCGTCCTCTTGGGTCTTCTTGCCTCGCTCGACCTGCTTGGCGAGCGACTTGGCGAGACCGGCGACCATGGCATCGGCAGATGCCTGGCTCCGACTCCGCAGCACCACGGTGTGCCCGGCTGCGGCCGCCACCTCGGCGATACCCGAGCCCATGATTCCTGATCCGATGATGCCAACGCTCTCGATAGTCATGGCGCCGATGCTAGTGGGCAGGGGCAAACTGCCCAACTCCTGACCACTGCCTCCTCGAGGTGCAACGATGGTCCTATGCCTCAGTCGCTCGTACTCCTCGGCGGTGCCTCCGTTGGAACCTCGCCCCTGCTCGATGAAGCGGTGGTGAGTACGTTCACGTCAGCCGACGTGCTGGTGCTGCCAACAGCTGCTGCCTACCTCCACCCGGAGCGCCTCGTCGTGGAGATGGCTGAAGCCCTCGATCCCTTCGGCGTCCGTCTCGAAGCGCTCATGGTGCTCAGCCACCGCGAGGCCGGGGAACAGGAGATCGCTGATCGGATTCGGAGAGCATCGACAGTCTGGTTCACTGGCGGCAACGCCCTGCACCTGCGCAGTGTGCTGGCCAACTCAGCTGCGCTTGATGCGCTCATGCTCGCGTACGGCGACGGTGCCACCGTGGTGGCCAGTGGGGCTGCAGCGTCGGCCATCGTCGAGCCGATGGTGGATCCTCGTGGCGGTGCGCTGACCCTGGGCCTCGGCCTCGAGCGCGGTTTGGCGGTCGTCACCCATGACGGCAGCGACCCTGAGGGCGCCCGACTGGCCAGAACGGTGGCCATGGCGCCACCCGAGGTGGTCGTCGTTGACCTCGACCCTGACGCCGGCGTCTGCATCCGTGATGGAGCCATCGTTGCGACCCTCGGGTCCGGCGGCGTCCGGATCTACCGAGGCGGACAGCGCATCGAACTCGACGAGGTCTAGCGACTCACGAGCCGTCGAAGGTCCGCCTCCAGAGCACCCACTCGGGGAGGGTCTCCGCACCGAAGGCTCGGTAGAAGACGTTGGCGGGCTCATTCCAATCGAGGACGGACCACTCGAAGCGTGGGTAGCCGCGCGCAACGCAGACCTCTGCCAATGCCTCGAGCAGTGCGGTGCCGTGACCCGATCCGCGTCGCTCAGGGCGGACGTAGAGGTCCTCCAAGTAGAGGCTGTAGCGGCCGGTCCACGTCGATGCACGCACACCCCAGAGCGCGAAGCCAGCGAGAGCGAATGGTGACCCTTGTCCATCGTCAACGACGTGCGCGTAAGCCGCTGGCGCCCCGTTCGGTGTCGACCCGCGACCGAAGAGCAGCTGTTCGAGCATCTCCGGGGATGACGTGACCTGGTCACGGGCGCGCTCGAATTCGGCGAGCCCGCACACCATGTCGAAGATCTCCGCAACGTCAGCGACCGTCGCAGGACGTGGCGTCGACAGCGTCAGTCCTGCTCGGTGATGGTGACCGAGTGGATCTCCACGAGTTCGGTCGGCTTGCCGGATTGGGTCCCCACCGCTTCAATCGTCGAGACCACGTCCATGCCGGAGATGACCTTGCCGAAGAGGGAGTAGAGCGGGGGCAGGCCAACGCCTGAGGGCCCGCAGATAATGAAGAACTGGCTGCCGTTGGTGTTGGGCCCAGCATTGGCCATGGCCAGCGAACCGAGCTCGTAGCGTCCGGCCTTCGGGAGCTCGTCAGCGAACTTGTAGCCCGGTCCGCCCATGCCAGTTCCGGTGGGGTCGCCACCTTGGAGCACGAAGCCCGGGATCACTCGGTGGAAGACGATTCCCTCGAAGTAGTGGTAGCGGGCGAGGAAGACGAAACTGTTGACGGTCTTCGGGGCGGCGATGGGGTCGAGCGCGATGGTCATGGTGCCCTTGGAGGTCACCATCTCTGCGCTGTAGCGCTTGGCCGGGTCGATGACCATTGGCGGCTCGCCGCTGAAACTCTGGGTCTTCGGGCTCGAGCCGTCGAGGGCAGGCGCGTCGGGGGTGGCCATGGGATTCTCCTTCGGGGTGGTGGTGACTAGGGGGTGACCGTCACCGAGAGCATGCGCTCGATGACGTTCGGCGGTACGCCAGCAGGGGTGCCGTAGTTCGAGATGGTCTGGACCACGTCGATTCCAGAGACGACCTTGCCGAGCAGGGTGTACTGGTTCGGGAGGCCCTCACCGTTGACGCCGGTGACGACGAAGAACTGACTGCCGTTCGTTCCCGACCCGCTGTTGGCCATCGCCACCGATCCAACGGGGTACTGCAGGGCCGCGTTCGCAGCCTTGGCCGGGTACTCGTTCTCGGTGACTTGGTACCCCGGCCCACCGGTGCCAGTTCCGGTTGGGTCGCCACCTTGGATGACGAAGTTCGGGATCACCCGGTGGAACGTGACGCAGTTGTAGAAGCCGTGATGCGCCAGGAAGATGAAGTTGTTGACGTTGTGGGGCGCCTGCTTTGGATCGAGGGCGATCGTGAACGAACCAACGGTGGTCTTGACGGTGGCGTAGTAGGTCTTCGCCGTGTCGATGGTGATCGGCGGCTCCGTTGTCCAGCTCAGGTTGTTGGCGCGAGCCGTTGGGCTTGCTGGGCACCCTGCAGCCACGGCCTTGGCGTTGGCCGCAGTCTGGGCTGTGGCGTAGGTCGGGCTCAGCGTCGTCGTGGTCGTCGACGACAACGGTGCAGTGGTGGTCGTGGTTGTGGTCGTGGTCGGCGCAGGCGACGATGACCGACCGAAGAGGAGCCATCCACTCCCGATCAGCACCACGGCAACGACGGCGATCGTGGCCACACGACGGATGACCTTCTGTCGCTGCGCAGCCTTTTGGGCGGCGGCGCGCTTTGCATCTCGTTGAGCCCGCTGGCGGGCGCGCTTGTCACTCGGCATGGCGACCACCCTACCCGCAGCACCGAGATGGCCGACGGAGGCCGCAGAAGCGTCCGACTAACGTGGGCGTTGTGAGCCTGCTCGTTCAAAAGTTCGGCGGCACGTCGGTCGGTGATGCCGAGCGAATTCGTGCTGTGGCCGACCACATCATGCGCACGCGTCGAGACGGCCACCAGGTGGTTGCCGTGGTGAGCGCCATGGGGAAATCGACCGATGACCTCTTGCGACTCGCCAACGAGGTGTCTTCGACCCAACCGCCCCGAGAACTCGACATGTTGCTCACGACCGGTGAGCGAATCTCCATGGCGTTGCTCTGCATGGCGCTCGCTGACCTCGGAATCCCCGCTGCGTCGTTCACCGGTAGCCAGGCCGGCATCATGACCAGCGACGAGCACACCAAAGCCAAGATCACCGAGATTCGCCCCGACCGCCTCTTCGAGGCACTCGACCAAGGTTTCGTTCCTGTCGTCGCTGGCTTCCAGGGCATGTCGGCCGATCGCAACATCACCACGCTCGGCCGTGGTGGCTCCGACGTCACCGCCGTTGCCCTCGCCGCAGCGCTCAAGGCCGACGCCTGCGAGATCTACACCGACGTCACCGGCGTGTACACCGCAGACCCACGAGTTGTGCCATCGGCGCGCAAGCTGCCGAGGGTTGGGTTCGACGAGATGCTCGAGATGGCGGCCACTGGTGGCCGAGTGCTCATGCTGCGGTCCGTTGAATTCGCCCGGAACCACCACGTCCCCCTCCACGTCCGGTCGAGCTTCACCTGGGAGCCCGGAACGTGGATCGTTGAAGAGGAGCCATCAATGGAGTACGCCGTTGTCACCGCAGTGACCCATGACACCTCAGAAGCCAAGATCACGGTAACTGCGGTTCCCGACCGTCCCGGTGTCGCCGCCCACCTCTTCCGTGCTGTTGCCGAAGCAGGCATCAACGTGGACATGATCGTGCAGAACACGGCGGAGAACGGGATGACCGACATCTCCTTCACGGTGCCGAAGGTTGACCTTCGATCCGCCGTTGCCATCTGCGAGACCCTCGCCGGCGAACTCGGTGCAGCCTCGGTGTCCTACGACGACACCATGGCGCGCATCTCGCTCATCGGCGCGGGGATGAAGACCCATCCGGGCGTCACCGCCAAGATGTTCGAGGTGCTGGCTGAACTCGGGATCAACTTGGAGATGATCTCAACGTCGTCGATCCGTATCTCCTGCGTCGTCCGAGAAGATGTCGTGGAGCACGCCATGCGGGCGCTGCACGCAGCGTTTGCGCTCGATCGCGCTTCGTGAACCTGAAAGGACACTCGTCATGAGAATCGGCATTGTTGGAGCAACGGGCCAAGCCGGATCGGTCATGCGAGCGATTCTCGACGAGCGCAACGTGCCCGTTGAAGACATTCGATTCTTCGCCTCGGCACGATCAGCAGGATCGACCCTTCCATGGAAGGACACCACCGTCACCGTTGAAGACGCCGAAACGGCGGACTTCTCCGG
>Ga0007834_1000446_pt1 | contig 12947 bp, 14 predicted proteins | sample CryBogCBE06Nov07_FD_71233 | JGI IMG/M metagenome (GOLD analysis project Ga0007834, IMG submission 71233) | Freshwater microbial communities from Crystal Bog, Wisconsin, USA - CBE06Nov07 | ecosystem: Environmental > Aquatic > Freshwater > Lake | place: Crystal Bog, Wisconsin, USA | collected...
GAAGGTGGATTTGGTCTCTATATCATCCAGAATGCATGCGACAAGGTCGACTATCTGCACAAGGATGGCGTCAACATTGTGCGGATGCTTGTTCGCATACGGGGCCGAGCCAGTATGGCCTAGCCGTTTCACCCGGGCGTGTCGATCCTGTCCAGACGATAGCCATAGCCATAAACGGGCGACATCTTCCACCCAAGGCTGCCGTCCAGCGAAAGCTTTTTCCGAAGGCGACTCACGTGGGTATCCACCGTCCGGGTATCGACCTCGACATTCAATCCCCAGATCTTGTTCAGCAGGTGGTCGCGGGAGAGCAGCTTTGCTGGATTCTGGAAAAGATACACCGCAAGGTCAAATTCCTTCTGGGTCAAGGTCACCGGCTTGCCCTGCATGGAGAGCACGTGCCGCGGAACATCCACGTCATAGGCACCGAGCCGGAGGACCGGCAGTCCACCTGGTCGGGCGCGCCGGACCGACGTGGTGATGCGGGCGAGGAGTTCCTGCTGCTTGGGTGGCTTGACCACATAGTCGTCGGCGCCGGACTGCAATGCCTGCACAACTGTAGCTTCGTCTTCCCGCGCGGTCAGCACCACGATCGCCAATTCCCAACCCAGATTCTGGCGGGCCCATTGAAGGACCTGGGAGCCACTGCCATCGGGAAGCATCCAGTCGAGAAGCAGTACGTCGAACCGGTCGCGCTTGAGGCCATCGAGCATTTCTGCCACGGTCCCGAAGACTGAACAGGTATGTTTGGCTTGCTCGATCCAGAGCGCAAGCAATGCCTGCTGGTCCGGGTCATCCTCTAAAACGCCAATATGCATGATGCCCTCCAAAGCCCGTGTAGGGCTGAGGACAGTGTAGCGCTCCGGAAGGCGGCTTCAGAGCGCCGCGTGTTTGATCATGTCCGCAGCCTTCTCTGCAATGGCAATCACTGGGCCGTTGGTGTTCCCGCCCACAATGCGGGGCATGATGGAGGCATCCACCACCCGCAGGCTCTGGACGCCATGCACCCTGAGTTCCGCATCGACGACATCCAGGGGACCGGCCCCCATCCGGCAGGTTCCCACCGGATGGTAGATGGTGTCAGCCAGTTCCCGGATAACTTCAGCAATCTCCGTATCAGTTTGGGCTTTGGCTGTGGCCGCGAGTTCACGCCCACCCAGACTGGCCAATGCCGGCTGAGACAGGATGTGCCGCATCAGCTTGAAGCCATGCACCATTCGCGCCAGATCATCGGGTTCGGCCAGAAAGTTCGGGTTGATCAAGGGAGCGGCCATCGGGTCGGAACTGGCCAGACTGACACTGCCGCGGCTTTGCGGGCGAAGCAGGCAGACGTGGCATGAATAGCCATGCCCGAAAGTCGGTTTGCGGCCGTGGTCCACGAGTTTGCCGATGACGAAGTGCAGCTGCAGGTCTGGAATCGCCTCGCCAGGCTGGCTCTTGATGAAGCCCCCTGCCTCAGCAAAATTGGTGGTGAGCATGCCGCTACGCTGGTTGCGCCACTCGAAAATTCCTTTGACGGCGCGCACAAGGCCAGCGGGCGAAATGCCGAACAGGTCCTTGTGCTGCGGCGCATCAACGACTTGCACCACGTCCACGTGGTCATGCAGATTCTGGCCGACGCCTGGCAGATCGTGAGCCACGGCAATTCCCAGCTTTTGCAAATTGGCACCCGGACCTATGCCCGAAAGCATCAATACCTGGGGTGATTGAAATGCGCCTGCGCTAAGCAAGACCTCGCGCGAGGCGCGAATTTGCTGGGTCGTCCCCCTCTGCCGGAATTCCACCCCTACGGCACGTAGGCCCTCAAGCAGAATGCGCGTGGTCTGTGCACCAGTGATGACCTCCAAATTGGGTCGCGAGAGATTGGGCGTCAGGTAAGCCTTGGCGGCGCTGAAGCGCTCGCCATTCTTGTGGGTAACCTGGTACATGCCGACACCTTCCTGGCTTTCGCCATTGAAATCGGCATTGAGAGGGTACCCGGCCTGATGGGCCGCCTCGACGAAAGCCGGGCCATAGCGGCTGGGGCTGCGCAGGTCCATCACATTGAGCGGGCCGTCACCACCGTGCAGGGCCGTGGCACCCCGTTCGTTGTGTTCGGATTTCAGAAAATAGGGCAGTAGATCATCAAAACCCCAACCCGCGTTGCCCTCAGCCGCCCAGTGGTCGTAGTCCGCCCGGTTGCCACGGATGTAGATCATGGCGTTGATCGAGCTTGAACCGCCCAAGACCTTGCCACGGGGCTGATAGCCCTGACGACCACCCAGCCCGGGCTGGGGCACGGTTTCAAAGGCCCAGTTGGCTTGTCCCGTCCGCGCCATGAGGGCCAGCCCAGCAGGGCAGTGGATCAACACGCTTTTGTCAGCCCCACCAGCTTCGAGCAGGCAAACCTTGACGGCCGGGTCTTCGGTCAATCGGGCTGCCAGCACGCAACCCGCCGAGCCGCCGCCGATGATGATGTAGTCAAACATGAATTCTCCTTAGCGGCCGAACCCTATCATGCCAAGGCAAGGAGCTTCTAGGGGGCTTGTACTATTGGCGATCATTCCATGACGCTGGCTAACACCATGACCATCCCCGACACCCCGCCCTTCGAGGGCTGCATCAGCACCGAACGCGACGGGTATTTGTTGCGCATTGGCATCAATCGTCCCGCCAAGCGCAATGGGTTCACGCCCCGCATGTTCCGGGAGCTGGCCGAGGCTTACACATTGCTTGACGACGATCCCGGCCTTCGCGTCGGTGTTTTGCATGCCCATGGCGCGCATTTCACGGCGGGGCTGGACTTGCCGACCATTGCGCCCTTGATGCAGCGTGGCGAAAAGGCCATTCCGGAGGGCCTGGTTGAGCCCACCGATCTAGGCACTCCGGGCTACCGACGGCGCACCAAGCCTTTGGTGGTCGCAGTGAAGGGCATTACCTACACGCTGGGCATTGAATTGATGCTGGCGGCAGATATTGTGGTTGCTGCAGATGACTGCCGATTCTCCCAACTGGAGGTCAAGCGCGGCATCATGGCCACGGGTGGCGCCACCCTGCGCATGGCCGAGCGCGCCGGTCTGGGGCATGCGATGCTGCACCTGCTCACCGGTGACGAATTTGACGCAGCGGAAGCGCTCCGATTGAATTTCGTGCAAAAGGTCGTTCCCACCGGCAGCGAACTCGAGCACGCGGTGTCCATCGCCCGGGCCATTGCAGAGCAGGCTCCAATGGCGGTACTGGCTACTCGGCGAAGTGTTTTGCGCGCCATCGAGCATGGCCCCTTGGCAGCGATGGAAGAATTCATTGCGGTGCAGCAAAGTCTCTCGCGTTCCGAAGATGCAGCGGAAGGTGTGCGCGCGTTTGTGGAAAAACGCGCTGCGCAATTTCAGGGCCGGTAAGTCGCCAGGCCCTGAGCGCACGCGGCCTGGTCAAGCACCTCCGTCATTTATATTGTGTACAATTTAATTGTTCGTTATAATTCGTCCATGGCTTTCAAACCGATAACCGCCGAACACGATACCGACGTCCTTCTGGCCTTGGACAACCAGGTCTGTTTCGCGCTGTATTCAGCGTCCCTGGCAATGACCAAGCTGTACAAGCCACTGCTAGCCAAGTTGGGGCTGACCTACCCGCAATACCTGACGATGCTCGCGCTGTGGGAAGACGATGGCCAAACCGTCTCTGCACTCGGCGAGCGCCTGTTGCTCGACTCGGGCACGCTCACGCCCTTGCTAAAGCGGCTGGAGGCGCTGGGCCTTATCCAACGTAAACGCTCAAGCGAAGACGAACGCCGCGTGCATATCTCGCTGAGCCCGGCGGGGCGCAAACTCAAAGCCCGTGCAGCCACAATTCCAGCCTGCATCCTGGCCGCTTCCCAATGCTCCGTTAGCGACCTGGTCGCGCTCAACCGGCAGGTGCGCGACTTCCGCAGCCGCATATTGCAGGCCCAATAATTCCCCAAGTTCTCCAACCCGCTCTCTTTGAAAGGAAGCACCATGCCTACCGTACTCGACAAAGTTGTCTACACCGCCCACGCCCACACCACTGGTGGCCGCGATGGCCAATCCGTCAGCGATGATGGTCTGCTCAACGTCAAGCTGTCGCCCCCCAAGGCCATGGGCGGTGCCGGTGCCGGCACCAACCCCGAGCAATTGTTCGCGGCTGGATATTCCGCCTGCTTCATGGGCGCCATGAAACACGTTGCCGGCATGAAAAAGATTGCAGTGCCGGCAGACGCCGCAATTGACGCCAGCGTCGATATCGGCCCAATTCCCGCGGGCTTTGGCATTGCTGCCAAGCTGGTCGTGAGCCTTCCCGGCATGGACCGCGCGGTAGCGCAAGACCTGATCGATACCGCGCACAAGGTTTGCCCTTACTCCAATGCAACTCGCGGCAACATCGTGGTCGACTTGTCCCTAGCCTAAATATTGGCCCACCCCCGAAGCGCCTGGGGCGCTTCCCCCCTCAAGGGGGCGGTTCCTACGGACAGGCGGAGCCAGTTCCGCGGAACGCTGGACATTACAGGCGGGTGAGCTTTACCAACAGCATCGCGTCCTGTTGCAGGCGCAGCAGGTCGCCAGGCTGGGTGGCGTTGTAAATGCCGCGGATGCGGCGCTTGTCGTCCACCAGATAGGCTTTTTCCGTATGGGCCTCAGTGATGCTCGCGGCAAAAAAGGACTGCGTGGCAAGCCGCTCCACCTGGACCGGGTCACCGGTGGCCAACTGCCAGGCGCCGCCCAGTTTCATGCGGTGAGCATAGCCTGCCAGCGCGGACTGCGTATCTTCCAGCGGCGTGACACTCACGCCCAGAAAATGTACGGCGCCGGCGCCAGCCTGCTCCAGGCTTTCCTGCACCTGTGCCAGATTGGCCACTGTCACCGGGCAGATGTTGCTGCACCCGGCAAAGAAAAAGTTGAGTACTGTAACGCCGCCCGTCAGGGTTGCGGCCTGCACGCTGCGGCCGCGATGGTCGGTCAGCGAAAAGCTCCCGATGGAATGGACAGGCTCATGCAAATCATGCAACCAGCGCGGAGCCCAGCTGGCATCCGTGTAGAACGGCAGTTGCACCATAGCATTTGAGCCATTATCACTACCAACCCCGGTATTCCAGCCATAGCTTGCTATTCTATTTATAGCGCCCGGGGAACGTGACGCAGCGCCACTGGCCTTTGGCGTGCAGGGCGTGGAAGCAACGACACCAAATCGCCGGCTGCCCCGCATGTCGTAGGCAAATTCCACGCTGCCGTCGTCTCTCCAGCCGCGCTGCGGGCCCTGTTCTTGGCCATGCAGATACTGCATGCGACGCGCCAACCTTCCGCTGGCATGCCACATTCGGGCCTCACCTTCCAGGGCACCAGCCACAAACTCCATTTCAAACCGGCGCGTGCCATCGGGCCACCAGCCCTGGTGATGGCCGGACTTTTCCCCATCGGCATATTGGCGCACCTCGACCAAGTGGCCGCTTTCGTCCCAGCGCATCGACAGGCCATGGCGCAAACCGTTGCGGTAATCCTCGCGCAGCAACATCTGGCCCTCGGGGCTGCGCAGGGTCATGCGCCCGGTCAGGGGTTTGCCGGCGTACCAGCGCAAGGCCCCAAGCTGCTGCGTGTGCTGCCCGGCAATCGACTTGTGGCCACGCATGGATGTCCAGGCTACAGCGGTGGTGCCCAGTGCGGCGCTGACTGCAATACCCATGATGAGACTCCTTGCTTGCATGGAAATCAGTTGCTCTTGGTTCCGGGCGTGCCCGCATAGCAACCCACCAGATAGGGTGCCGTGGCCGTGACGTTGTAGTGATAGATGCCGCCGGGGAACTCGGGCGTAGCGCTGAACTGCCCGTTGCAAATGTCCAGCACGGGCGTACTGCCATCCGGGTTCTTTGGCCCATAAATCGGGAAGCCATCGAGCGCCCAACCCACCAATGCGGCCGGATTGCTGGCCGTCAGGTAAACGGGTTCCTTGTGGTAGTGGTAGTTGTTCTGCTGCGCCGGGTGGCCGTTGTATTGGTCGAATGTGATGATCTCGCTGGTCAGCGCCGTAAATCCGGCTGCATACTGGTTGAAAAACACCACGCCATTGGTCGCCACGCCGATGGCATCGAGTGCGGTGTCTGTGGTGGTGCTTGCGCAGGTTGGTTGCGCCGGAATCTTGAGCACGTAGTTTTGTGCTGCGATGCTGTTGGGGTTTTGGACAAATCCCGCCGGACCGGCAATGTAATTGGCATTGCCCACGCCAAAGTAGGGACTTTTGTGGTCGGGGATGTCCAGGGTCTGCACCACCACGTAGGCACCTGACCGGTAGACCGTTGCATGGGCTGCGACCTGGCTGAAGCCCGGTGGGAGGTTGGTCAGCGGATCCATCGTGACCGTGACGTTCTTGCATTGGACGCCCGCCACAGCGGATGCGACTGAAGAAGCTGCGCTGGTTGTACCGCTGGAAGTAGTGGTTGTGGTGCCCCCGCTGCTTTCGCCTCCGCCACAGGCGACGCAGGCGACGGTCGAGACAACTGCAAGGATTCCGAGTTGGAGAGGTTTATAGTTCATGGGCGCACTATGCGTGGCGATTGCGAAGCCAATTTGGAGGGAATGTGGAGCCCACGTCCACACTCGCAGGCCGCAGTCCACTACGATGCCACCATGCGCCTACGCATCGTTCACCAACTCTTTCTGCTGCTCCTGGGTGCCGTGGTGCTGGCCGTTGCGGCTGTGGGCGGCGTAGTGCTGTGGAACCTGCGCAGCGGCTTTGGTGACTACATCCGGGCCCGCGACACGCAGCAGATGGAGCGTCTGGCGGCCCTGATTTCCGAGCGCGCGGCCAGCGACCCATCCATGGACTGGCTGCGCCAGTCGCCCGCGGCCATGCGCGGACTCATGAACGAATTTTCGCGCCGCGAGGGTCTGGCCGCGCCTGCCGGTCCAGGCCCGGACGAACGGCCAGACGAAGGGCCGGATCGCCCGGACGAACCAGCAGGCCCGCAGGATAACCGCCCCAACCGCACTCCACCCGGTGGCAGCATTGGGCCCCGCACGCAGATTGTGGATCCCCAGGGGCACTGGATTGCCGGTCGCCAGCAGCCTGCAGGCGCCCAAACCCTGCAGCAAAGCGTGCAGGTCCAGGGGCGCACAGTTGCCGTGGTGCGGGTGACGGTTGAACCTGATTTTCAGGGCGTGGACGCGCGGTTCTTGCGGCGCCAGTACCTCGGCCTTAGCCTGGCGGGCCTGGCGACCATCTCGACCAGCCTGTTGGCGGCACTGCTGGTTGCGCGGCGCTGGAGCCAGCCTCTGCGTGCGCTGCAAAGCGCTGCCCAGCGCATTGCCCGCGGCGAGTTCGCAGTCCGGTTGCCGATCCGGGGAGCGCAAGAGATCGCCGAGTTGACCCTGGATGTGAACGCCATGGCAGCGGGCTTGCACAAACTCGAAAACGCCCGGCGCAACTGGATCGCGCAGATATCCCATGAGTTGCGCACCCCCCTTGCGGTTCTCAAAGGCGAACTCGAATCCATCGAAGACGGTGCACGTAGCGCCACACCCGAGCTGCTGCGCAATCTGCAGGAAGAGGTGCAGCAACTCATCCGGCTTGTCAACGACCTGCACACCCTGGCCATTGCCGACGTGGGCGGGTTGCCCTGCAGCTTTGCCGACGGTGATGGCAGTGCCTTGATCACCCGGGTGGCCGAGCGCTTTGCGCCGCGCCTGCTCCAGCATGGCATCACGCTGGAGCTGCACCCCGCAGCACCGGTGATCGCACGCTGGGATTTCGGCCGTATCGAACAGCTGCTGACCAACCTGCTGGAAAATTCGCTGCGCTACACCCGTGCGCCGGGCCGTGTCCGCCTGGCCTGGGAGGTACGTCAGTCAGCCGGCGGCGTGCTGCTGTGCCTTACGGTGGAGGACACCCCGCCAGGTGTACCCACGGGCGAGTTGGCCCAGTTGTTTGAGCCGCTCTACCGCGTCGATGCCTCCCGCCAGCGCGGCGCAAGCCAAGACAGCGACGGCGTTCATGGGAGTGGCTTGGGCCTGTCAATTGCACGCGCGATTGCCGATGCCCACCATGGCAAGATCGCGGCACGCGCCTCCACCCTGGGTGGGCTGGCCATTGAAGTCGTGTTGCCACTGGAGGCCGAGTGAAATCCAACCCCGCCGCACCGCCCGGCAGCCATGCCCGTACTGTCCTGATCGTTGAAGACGACGCCAAGATTGCCGACATGTTGGCCAATTACCTGCGCATGCACGGCTACCAGACGCGCCACACGCCAGACGGTCTGCGGGTTGCGCAGGCGGTGCGAAGCGCACCGCCCGATCTGATCCTGCTTGACCTCATGCTACCGGGGCTCGACGGTGTGGAGGTCTGCCGCGAATTGCGCCAGTTCTCCAGCGTGCCCATTATCATGCTCACGGCACGGGTCGATGAAATCGACCGCCTGCTGGGGCTGGAGGTCGGCGCTGACGACTACATTTGCAAGCCCTTCAGCCCGCGCGAGGTGGTTGCGCGCGTTAAGGCCTTGCTGCGGCGCGCCGTGGGCCAGTTCGCGCAGCAGAATGTGCCGGGCAGCCTGGATGCAGGATTCTGGATCGATGAGCCAGCCCAGCGGATCCTGTACCGGGGCCAGGGCAAGCCAGAGGCGGTCAACCTCACGCCTGTGGAGTTCCGCCTCTTCCGGCTTTTGCTGGCCCGGCCCGGCCATGTGTTCGGGCGCGCCAGGCTGCTTGAGGCCCTGCATGAAGACTTTCGCGATGTCAGCGATCGTGTCATCGACAGCCACATCAAGAACCTGCGTCGCAAACTCGACACCCACCGGCCCCAGGGCTCGGGTATCGTCTCGGTCTATGGAGTGGGCTATCGCTATGACCCGCAAGCGCTGGCCGACGCTCCGTAAGATCCATCAATTGATTGCCATGAACCACACCGATTTTCTTGTCCGCAAGGACCAGCTGACCCGCAGCGAGCTGCGCACCGTCGATGACACCGCGCTGGCTCCGGGCCAGGTGCGGGTGCGTATCGAGCGCTTTGCGCTGACGGCCAACAACATCACCTACGCGGCTTTTGGTGACGCCATGAATTACTGGGGCTTTTATCCCGCCGATGAGGGCTGGGGGCGGATCCCGGTTTGGGGCTTTGGCAGCGTGGTGCAAAGCGATTGCGCCGGCGTGGCGGTGGGGGAGAGGCTTTACGGCTACTGGCCCATGTCCAGCAGCGTGGTGCTGACGCCCGTGCGCCTGAGCGAGACGGCCTTTTTCGAAGGCGCAGCACACCGGGCGCAACTGCACGCGGTCTACAACCAGTACACCCGCTGTGCCAGTGATCCGTTTTACACGCCCGGGAGCGAAGATGTGCAGGCCCTGCTGCGCCCGCTGTTCATCACGTCCTGGCTGATCGATGATTTCTTTGCCGACAACGACTTTTTCGGTGCCAAGGCCCTCCTGCTGTCCAGCGCATCGAGCAAGACCGCCTATGGCACGGCGTTCATGCTGGCCCAGCGCAAAGGCATTGAAGTGATTGGCCTCACGTCCGCAGGCAATATGGCTTTTTGCGAGAGCCTGGGCTGCTACACCCGCGTGCTCACCTACGACGAGCTCGAAGCCATCCCGGCAGACAGCGCCTGCGCCTATGTGGACTTCGCTGGCAGCGCGCCTCTGCGCAAGGCCGTGCACGGTCGCTTTGTCGGGCTGGCCTACAGCTGCTCGATCGGCGGCACCCATGTGGACCAGCTCGGCGGCGGACGCGACCTTCCCGGCCCCAGGCCCACCCTGTTTTTTGCGCCGGCGCAGATCAAGAAACGCCATGCAGAATGGGGCCAGGCTGAACTGGGCAAGCGCTTGGTTCAGGCCTGGCAGGCTTTTGTCCGCCAGGTGCAAACACCGGGTGCATCCTGGATGGTGGTTGAGCACCACCAGGGCCCCCAAGCCGTGCAGGCGATCTACGGGCAGGTGCTGGCGGGCGGGGGTGATCCGCGTGCCGGGCATATGCTTTCGCTATAACTTCAATAGCACCTCACGCAGGTTTCATGTCAGCTGCAGCTCATTTCCCCTCCAAGCGGGCGCTGGCATCCTGGAGTGGCGGCAAGGATTCCTGCCTGGCCGTCTGGCGCGCAGCCTCCCTGGGCTTGCGCGTCGAGCGCCTGCTCACCGCCCTGGATGAAACCGGCGAGCGGGCCCGTTCGCACGGCGTACCTCCCACGCTGTTGCGCGCCCAGGCCCGGGCCATGGGGGTCGAGATTGACTTCTTGCAGGCCAGCTGGACCGACTACGAAGCCCGGTTCGTAGCAGCCCTGCAATGGGCCCGTAGCGCCGGAATCGCCGAAGCGGTTTTTGGCGACATCGATCTGCAGGCCCATCGCGACTGGGAAGAGAAAGTTTGCGCCCAGGCCGGACTGGCTGCGCATTTGCCCCTGTGGAACGAAGACCGCCTCGGGTTGGTCCACGAATTCTGGGCCGCGGGTTTCAAAGCCGTTGTGGTCTGTGTCGATGGCCGCTTTCTGGATGCGGGCTATGCGGGCCGCCTGTTTGACCAGGCCTATGTGGACAGCCTGCCAGCCTCAGTGGACGCGTGCGGCGAAAACGGCGAGTTCCACACCTTTGTGTACGATGGACCCAGCTTCGCGCAGCCCGTGCCCTGGCGCGGCGCAGGCACGCGCAGCTACGTGTCACCGCCGCGGTTCGGCAGTGTGCAATACCACTTCGGTGTAATTGAGGGGGAATGAATTACAAGATGCACTTGTCTGGGCATCTCTGGAGACAACAATGAAAGCGGATTTTTTTGCGAAGCATCGGAGCCTCCTCGTACAGACGGGCTTCCTGCTGGCCCTGTGCGTAGCCTGTACCAGTCCTGCGCAGGCGCAGGTCAAGGTGATCATCTCGGGAGGCTTCTCAACGGCTTACCGTGAAGTCTTGCCGGACTTTGAAAAAACCAGTGGCATCAGCGTCAACACCGGCTCGGGCGCCTCCCAGGGCAACGGGCCGCTCACGATTGCAGCCCAGCTGCAGCGGGGCGAGAGCGCTGACGTCGTGATCCTTTCGCGCGAGGGCATGGCCGAATTGATGGCGGCCGGGCGGATCGTCGCAGGCACCGACGTGGACCTGGCCCGCGTGCCGCTGGGCGTTTCCGTGCGCGCCGGAACACCCAAGCCCGACGTCAGCACGGTCGACGCTTTCAAGCACGCGCTGTTGAACGCCAGGACTGTGGCCGTACCAGCAAGCACCAGCGGCATTTTCCTGACTAACAAGATATTCCCCCAACTCGGGATAGCCGACCAGATTTCGCCCCGGATGCGCGAGCGTGGTTCGCAATCTGCCGGCATGGTGGCAGCGGGCGAGGCCAACATCGTGGTGCAACCGGTCAGCGAGCTCATCAGTGTGCCGGGCCTTACCTATGCAGGCCGGGTCCCGGACGAGTTGCAGTTGCTCCAGGTCTTTGCCGCGGCCGTGGTGGTGGGATCGAAAGAACCCGAAGCAGCCAGGCGGCTGATCCAGTTTCTTGCTTCCGACCGCGCGGCGCCGGCCATTGAGCGCAACGGGATGGACTTGGTGCGCAAGCGCGCATCGACTGCTACGCCAGGCTAAGCGCCTGCTTTTTTAGCCCAGGCGCGACTGCCACCAGATAAAAAGCGGCGCGCCCACAATTTCCAGCGCCGTGAACCCGACAAATGGAATCAACGGCACGCCCACCACGAGCAACGATACCAGCCGGCCCAGGCCACCCAGCGCAATCATGAGCCAGAGCGCGCGAAACAGGGCAGTATGGGTCTCGATGCGCGGCACAAGCCACCAGGCGGTCAAGCCCAGCCCCAGCCAGGCACCGCCGAAAAAGCGCATATTGCTGTCCAACGTGGCGTCGCGGGGCAAATTGAGGTGGGCATAGAGTGGGTCACCCAAACCCAGCATGGAAATGAGGCCTGTAATGACCGGTACCGCGCCCAGCATGGCCATAGCGACCTGGAGGCTACGCTTGCTCATAGAGCCAGCTCCATCCATGTTGCGGCAAGACCCGCCGCAAAGAGTGCGCTGGCCAGAGCGATGCCAAGCAGCGGTATTTGGAACCAGTACCGCCATGCCAACAGCACATAGGCCAAAAGGACGACCATCCCCAGAGCTTGCAGAAATGCGCTTTGCTGCAAAAGCCCAGAATGCCAACCGGCCAGGTAGCCAAATACCAGCGCAAACAAGACGACACCGAGGCCATGGCTTGCGTTAAAGCCCTTCGTGGCCAGCCAGACCGTGGTGTGCCGGGTGATCACCGGATGCGAGCGCTCCATGGCCAGTTGCGTAGCCTTGTCGCGCGGGTGCAGCATGTTGCCGTGGAAGGTGTAGAGCAGGTGAATGCTGCCCAGCAGACCCGTGACGGCAGCACTGGCCATGAAGAGGGAAGCGGGGATGGTCATCGGTGATTCTTTCGTCGGGCGTGGGGTGCAATCGGAAATTAATCTTTACATGAGAAAGATTAACTGGATTTTGACCGCATATCTTTCTCGTGTCAAGATATGTCCATGACAACAGCAGCAACAGCTCGAAAGCCCCAATCCCGGCCCTACCACCATGGCAATTTGCGGGAGAGCCTACTGGAAGCGGCCGAAGCGGTGCTGGCGGAGCGCGGTGTGCAGGGCATCAGCCTGCGGGACGTGGCCAAGGCCGCCGGTGTTTCCCACGCGGCCCCTTACCACCACTTCGCCAGCCTCAATGATCTGCTGGCCGCAGTCGCCGAGCGGGGATTTACGAGGCTTGCCCAGGCCATGGAGAAAGCATCAGGCGAACCGGATGCCCGGGAACGCCTGCTCAGGATCAACGAGGCCTATGTGGTATGCGCCTGCGCGAGGCCCGCACAGTTCCGTCTGATGTTCGGCCCGTTTCTGGCCAACAAAAGCGACTTCCCCGCGCTCAAAGCGGCGGCAGATCGGGCCTTTGGCTTTCTGCTCGGCGCCGCCAGCACCTTCGATCCGAAGGACGGCCCGGTCTTGGCGTTGACGGGTTGGAGCC
>Ga0007834_1000447_pt1 | contig 12918 bp, 15 predicted proteins | sample CryBogCBE06Nov07_FD_71233 | JGI IMG/M metagenome (GOLD analysis project Ga0007834, IMG submission 71233) | Freshwater microbial communities from Crystal Bog, Wisconsin, USA - CBE06Nov07 | ecosystem: Environmental > Aquatic > Freshwater > Lake | place: Crystal Bog, Wisconsin, USA | collected...
TCTCCTGGCTGGTAACGGTTCTGCGTCTCGTCAGGAGTGTCTTGAGTGCGCGTCTTGACAAGCTCGTCCTGGAAGGCCGAAGACTTAGCTCGAATATGTCGCAGGTCTTCGTCGAGCCCACGCACCCAGGCACTGGTAATGCTCGATGGATCAACGGAGTCCGACAGCCTCAGGTACGGACTGTCGTCACTCCCGAACATAGCATCTAACGGTCGCACTCCCATCTAACTCGGAATTCACCCCGTCATTCACCGCAAATAGCACCAAAGACAATATGGTCGGATCAGACCACTTCTTTGGTACTAAACTTAAACTAGCTAAGTATTAGATATCTTGAGTAGATGTACCCAGGAAGTGAAGTAGAAGTGAGTGTAGATTAGAAACAAAAGTTTAGCGAGTGTTACCGCACTAAACAAAATCCAGCCGTTGATTACGGATAGCTCCCGGTGACGGAGATACGTCACCTACTGAGCAGTCGACTAGTATAGGAACAGGGTAGTAGGAGTGTGCACCGTACAGTAGAGGTAAATAGCAAGTACACAAAATAACCAATAGTACATTGTGCAGCCGCTATGCTGCAACACCCAATTTGGAGTAAGATATAATACTCGTTGCAGGTAATGTTGTTCGCCAATTTACTATAGTGAAATATGATTCGAAATTTTTGATTCAGAGAAATCATCTAGCATGTGAATCGGGTTGAGATGGCTAGAAAACTGCGTTATAATTTAAATTTTTTTCCACATTTTCATCCGCCATTTCGTTGTTGGGTTTGGTTTTGAGCTGCAGCCATCGATTTTAGAAGCTGTTCATATCCGCATCTTTGGCGAACAAAATATTTTAGGCTTAAATAACTATGATTTCTGGTTTAATATTGTCCAAAACAAGTTTTTAAGACAACCTTGCTTACTCGCAAACATAATCTATCCTATGAAGACTTTTGGTTGGATGAGCCATGACGAAATTGCTTACATATGCTGATATTCAATTTATTCTACTCTTGTTGTTTGTATCTATTTAGATTTTGGGTAAGAGCTTGTTGCGCTGGCTACGACGGCATTCCCTATTAAGAGAATTTCCAGTGTTTGTGAAAAAAGTGATCATAATCTGGTACAACTTGTTTGCATGTTTTCACTAGTTTTCATTAACATAAGCAAGTGCTGATCGGTTTCTTTGAAGATAAACTGATCAAACATGCATATAATCCGATCAAGGATGGGCATAATCCGATCAAGAGAAGCTTCATCGGTAATATCTTTTCTCAGAGGTGGATTCTAACGAGCGATTGCAAAATTTTTGACGGAAGCTTCTCCGACACGTGATGGCAACTGCACCACAGAGGGGCGCGCATCCAATATTCTAGCACATCACCTTCTATCGCGAAGTAAATGGATGAACTAATTGCCACACCAAAGGTGAATTGTGCTTTAAACTTATTACTTTCATCTCACCCAGAATCAGAAAAATAAAATTTTTATCATTTGGCACTTACGAGCAATCATCTGCCGTGGGTTTAAAATTTTCAGGAAAACCGTACGAACGAATGCTTTCTCAAAATGTTGAGGCCGAATGCTCCTCACACACCAAATCGATTTGGCTCACCAACTATCTTTTTTCGCAAACTTCGTTTATGTATGTCAAACCTCCTCGAATCACCATCTCGGAACGATCTCATTGTTTACTCGCCGGTAGTTCTTTCTTTTCGTGGGCAGACGTAACTCCACCTTACTCTGACCCCCTATACCTAATAGTACTTGCGTTTCCTCGTATGTTGATGCAGTATATGTTTACAAAATGTTCAGTCTTGCTCTGCTTTGTCTATCGTGGGTTGTTAAAATATGGGCTATATTCAAAAAACCACCAGGTCACCAGTCTCTCTTACTATTCGCTCGCACTGTCAGGGGGTGAGGAGGGAGGAGCGCCATACTAGGGAGGTGCCGTGAAGCACAAAGAGTAGGCAGAAAAGTGCACCACGCAGAGCACTAAGACTTTAACTACTAATTCAAGACTCGCTATCGGCTATTAAGGTCGGCTGGGAAATGTGATATGCTGTTTTTACACTATAGAAATAAATAATTCGAGAATTGTTAAATTGTAGTCGAATTCTACTCGGCAGAGCCGACCAAAAAGTAAATCGCGAGGCCGCCTCCAGATTCAGGGGCTCGAGAAGAGTCCCTAGCTCAGCTTCCATACTTCGCTCCAATCCGTTCACAAGAATATCGGGGAACAACTGTTCGCCTCCTGACAGCTTATTGTCTAGGTAATACCGGTAACCAGAGGAGTACGAACGAGCGAGCTTCTTGCGCAACACGGAGTTCCAAGCACGTTTTCTCGCCGTAATAGCAACTTGAAGACCAACATCCGCCCGTCTCTTGCATCCGCTGATGAACATCAACGACTCCATCGCCTTGGAGGAAATTTCATCGAAGCTTCCGGGTGACAACTTTTCAAGTTTTATGGCCATGGGTAAAAAATCCCGCTTCCACATTGATTGCACCGCCTAGTGAAACAAGCGAATAATTGGTCTAGAGTGCCCGTCCCGGAGAATTCTCCCCCTTACCTCAACATCATCACTGAAGCAACGCATAAACGCATCGCACATACGACCGTTACAATATTCCACCGCTGACTCCTTGCCCTCAGCAATGCCCGACTCGACATGCTGGAGAAATGATAGCCAAAGTAGGTCTCTGATTTCTGAATAGGAAAGGTTCTTCAGACCAGGTACCAACATAAAGGACTGAGAGGGCGGCGCCCGCTGAGCACGAAGGGTCCGATGCAGGTAAGTAAGAAGGATGCAAAGCCCTTTCCCACCGAGACGAGAAAGAAAGTCGTTGCCATTTTGGTTCTTATTTCCACTTGTTGTGGAGGACGGCGCATGGCGCTCGGAATGGGAGGTTATCTCGATCGACTTGTTATCTATTCGAAATATGCCGTAACACTTAACGAGTCAATCAACACATAACAGAAATCGCTCTCATTTACCAGATTCAATAAATGGACTAAAGACCAAAGTCCACGCGGCCTGTGCACCAGTGAGGCCATTTAAACATGTTTCAAATTCACCTGACGCAATAATTTTAAAATAAAGAATAATGAGGAGAATCCTAGTAGTCAAGCGTATTTAACGGGTAAGGCATGTGGGCCTACTGTAGGCTCATTCACCAATAGGATCTAAAATAGAAACTTTTCGGTTGACAGCGGCGTCTGACAGGAGACTGGCAATCAGCGAGTCCACGTCCGCTTTGGTGAAGTGCAAATCACCCACTGTCAGAGCCGGAACTTTTTTAACGTCAGATTTTGTTAAGAATCTTCGCATTCTCTGCAACTGGACCGCAGGAGCAATCGAACCAAGTTTCCCAAGACTGATCAGTGGCAATTTTAGACAAAGGTAAGCGCTTCCAGACCTTCAAAGTTTACCTTTCGGTAGCGATTCGGAGGAGAGGCAATGACAAAATCTTAGTTTCATTTACATGGCCCATGACCTTAAGAATCCCTTCTTCATCCCCGAATACACGAATCAATGAGCTGTAGGTATACCTACAGAGAAGCATGAATTTAATGCGACCACTCAACATCGATAGAGTTTATGTACTCTCACTTATCAGGAGACAGACTAAAATTTTGGAATAAGCTAAAATAGTACAGAACCCGATTTCGGTTTCCAAGATTACGATAACCTTCCATCATTATATTTAAAGTTCTTGAATTTGCAGGTATCTTATGACTGCAAAAGTAATATTTAAATAATTGCTCGGCATAAGAATAGTTCCGTTGAAGAAAGTAATGAGAGAGCATGATATGTATTGTATCGGCGGCGATCTCAATTTCGTTCTAAAGATATATTCAAGTTATTGCTACAATTATACGGCATGTGGTTATAACCTTTTCCATAAACGATAATATTTCTTCCGCTTTATTTTCTAAATTCATGCTCAGAGCAGCTCTTAGGCCAATATTACATCCGATCCTATCAAGCGACGCATCCGTGCTATTCAATCCATCAAGATGAATAATCTCAAATAGTTCATCAACTATACGTAGAGATTCACCACGATTTTGCAAGGCAATGAGAAATGAATTAAATTCACTGTAATGAGTTTTTGCCATTGAATTTACGTCCTTTCTAATATCAAAATATTTTTTTGTCAAAGAGTGTTGCACTAAATTTTTTGCCGTCGTGATAAAGCAAAGAAAACAAATCTTCATCTAAAATCTTCACCTTTGTTTTATATACTAGTGAGATTGTTGATTTCAAAATTTGTCGTGCTAATTAAATTTGAAATCTGGACTATTGTGCTGTTGGGAAAAATGTCAGTTGAATACCATTTCGTAGATCACACACCACATTTTAAGACATTGACTGCATCAGGCAATTCTCATTTTTCCAGTAAGTAGCTTGATTACCTCAATGACGTACATTAGTCAGTGCTAATAATTACGATACCGTGTTGGTACGTGCAAATAAATTTACTTAGGAGTATCAGATGCTCTTGCTGAATTTGTTGATAACTCGCTTCAAGCAACAAAGAGTTTCGACGAGCGCAAGATACATATTGATATTTTGCTGTGCTCCACATTTGGGTGCGTTGCAGTAACAGATAACGGAATCGGAATGGGTTTATCGGAAATACAGCAATTTGCGACATATTCACTTGACCAAGAAGCGCGGGGTAAATGTCCTGATGCCCGAAACACTTCTATGATCTCTCGCTACGGTGTTGGTGCGAAGCAGGGTGGTTTTTACTTGGGGGACGATATTCGAATAATAACTACAAAAGATAAAGGCACAGGTGTGCTTGAGTTTAATCTCAACGAAGAGGAATTTAATCGAAGAAATGTCGCCAACGAAGAGGTTGTTGTGATTTCGATTATGACTCATGAAATTCTAATTGGCGTATCTATTAGGTTTATAGATCTGAAATCCGTCGTCGTCCGACTGATGGCGAATTTCCTGGGATTTCCAATCATTCGAGAATGAATAGTGATGTGATGGTGGCAATTGAGGAGCGATTAAAGGGCTATGAGTCAATCTACCAACACTTCACTAGCGTAGTGATCCGTTTACGTCGACATGTTGCACAGCAGATGTGCCGGGAAGGAAACTATTTCAACATACTAACTGAACTAGCAGAAATCTATTATTTTCACCTTCATCCAGAGCATTCTCCTAACAAAATTGTCCTCCACGAAAAGTTCAAGGCAGCCCAGGGGCACAACGGGAACAGGTGGACGTCTGCAATAAATAACTATTTTGATATGCTTGTGATGATTGCTGTCACTTTGCCCTTTCCCTTCGACAGAAAATCTAAAGGTTCATCCCGTGGAATCGAAGAATTGAAAACTCCTACTGTCCTAAAGGGAATCGAGCTGAAGGAGTGCTCGACCCCGAGACTGCTTGTAAACTTCAGCGTCGACGGTGTAGCGCTGGTGGAAGAGCACGATCTGGGCGGTCAGCCCAACGTCATTAGTCGATATATTGAAGAAGCTAAATGGGCATATCGCTTCAATGTACAAATACCCGAACCGATCCCAGAGGTTATCGAAGGAGCGACGCAGGAATTAAGGAAACTTCATTCGGGAGGCGAACATGTGAGAGTCCACTGGGGCGGCTCCACACGTGCTGACGCGTAAAAAGATTCTTGCAGTTCACCTGTTACTAATCCAATCCTTTTCCGATCTTCTTTCGACGCGACAGTCGACCGCACGAGTCCACAACGTCGAAGGGATTTTGTTTTACTATCCTTTCGAGGGAGGACGAGAAACACGACCTGAGCGCACTCCTCTCCTGTGTGAAGATGATTCAGACCCAGGCGATGAGGCTGGCACCGCGCTGAGCAAGGAGGGCGAGCTTGATGTCCCCACCTTTGATATCTTCTGGCAACATCGACTAGTACCAGAATCGAAAGTAAGCTCGCTCTCTTTCTTCCCTAAAGGACTGCGGTCTGCGCACCAGTGCGAGGCGGTGTCCGTTTCGGTGAATTGGAGGCGGCGGTTAAGAGGGTTTCTCTTTTTCGACGCCGAGTTTACCCACATCTCGAATAACAAACTGAAGATTCAGGTAAGGTTAGGTAGTAGATATGGTCAAGTGCAATCGTCTCATTCCGCGCTCCGTTGGACACTTCGTGATTTACTTGGACCCGGATATCGACCGTTGGATTAATGAAAAAAGGCGGGTGGAGCTGGAGATCACATACAAACCCGTTTCTATCCACACGGAGTTCCGGAGGTACGAGACGGGGAATGGAGACACTATTCTGCTCAGCACACTCAACTGTTTCCGTCTTATTCTTCCTCGTATTTGAATCTGTTTTAGCTGGTTAAAGGCGTGCCATATTCACTTGGACCAAGAATATATATTCGAGGATCGGATCACGGATCGATCGCCACAAAAGGGCGGGGGACGCTCCCGAAAGAATAACGATGACAATAAATGCTCAATGTCGCGTTTCTTGACTGTTGTCGTGGGCTGCGACCGTTATCGGGTAAAAGCAAACGACGTGGTGAAGTTGCACAAGTCTGCAGGCAAAGGAACAAAGAGTAAGAAGGTTGAGTACGGCCGCGTGAAGTACTTCGAAGTGGAGGAGTACATGACTCCTTTTCAGGTACGAGGGCTTAAGGTCACTGAACTATGACCATGACATGATTGAAAGACATACTGAGTATAGGTCGATATGCGATAATCGATATCTCAATTCCCATCTCCTTGCAGAGCTCGGTGTACGGCAAACCTACATTGGTTTATCAGCGGGAACCGGAAGTTGTATTCGGGACCGCGGCAAGTAGTGCGCCGCTCTCAGCTGTGGATTTCTCCGACTACAAGGTGAACCTCCTCTCCTCAGTGTAACAGTCACGCTTGGGATTCCCTGCTACTGGTATCGGATCATGCCAAAAATTATCCGCTGCGTAGTGACATCGGTTTCTTCTGTAAGGTGACCGCAGAGGAACTGAAATGCGTGGTGAACGACGCTCCAGCACATATAAGAATGCTAGTCTTTGAGGCACAAAAGGCTTCAGAGAAAGGCACGGAAATAGATGGGGACTTCGAGTGTCGACTGGGTATCCCGAGCTTATTCCTCAGCTATGTAGACTTTCTATTAACATATTGTAAATTACAGGGCAGTTTTTCCACAAATGGTCATTTCAAATTCGAAACAAAAGCAATCGAGAACTGGTTGGCCGTCCTATGGAAGCCGCTCATCGCTACAAAGTGCGATTAAGCATTGGCCATGTCTCACTTGGCATTACCAGCGAGCTGAAAGAGACAGATCCGCTAAGTCTGGAGGACGTTTCTGTTCCGTCGGAATCGTTGAGATCGAAGGCAAAGGTAGGAATGCATGTTAGAGTGCTGCTGAGGTGGGCGTTCATCGAAGCCTTTTGTCGGTCGCTCTGTAGCTTTCCGGATATTACTATGTGTTCCCGAATATTCGCCTCGAAACGATTGGGGAGCATCAGATCCGCATCGAAGTGTTGGACGAGTCGCGAGCTGTGCTATCTCGAGATCTCGTTGTCGCGGTCAGTTTTCGCTTTCCGTTACATCGACAACCTTTCGTCTAACTCTAGCGTATAGGTGAAACCTAAGCCCGTCTCCGCCTTTCGAATCGAAGGGGATTTCTCCGGTCGTTGGAAATTGGGGTCGTTTATGCCAGGGATGAGGTGGTTATTCCTGGACGACCAGGGCAATCGCGTGCCCTTTACTGGCATCGTGAAGACAATCATGTCCGCTCCGGGTTTGGATATCAGCTGTGAAAATGATCGGGAACCAGACTTTCTGGTGAGTCATCCGTAAATATGGCCACTGCTGCAAGGTTACCCGATGATCTATCCGCACAGATGGAAGATGATGATGACGGATGTCTCGAGTTCTTCGCAGATCAGTGGCTCGTTGTACCTGCACCAGCCCCGGATCCGTTTCTTGACGGGGCAGTCGTAACGTACAAAGACGTAACCGTGGCTGCAACTTGCTCCCTGTGTCCGAATTTCGCGAGTTCGTTTGTGCTGAATCTTGGCCCAGGTTTACCTGTTTCTATTATTCAACTCGATTGTGATAGTACTCCAACTTTGGTGAACGGCGGTGACTTGCCCTGCATTAGATTCGCTGTATACGACAAATATTCAAACAGATGTTGCCCAGATTACGGTTGTACTTGGACAGTAAGAACCGTAGACTGTGGTCTTCTATTGGGTCAAGATTACCGCGCGGTCGTGCAAGGGAACGGAGAGGTCGAATTTCGCAATATTCGTTTTTCTTGCGATGAGTTAATAACTTCACGAGACGGTCTTTTGGTAAAGCAGTCTTTCGTCTTGGAATGTTCGGACCTTGAGGGTCAGGCCGTCATGACGGATGTAACGGTCCGAATCACCGCCTCCTCATCGCCCACTGCGCTTGAGGTGAGAGACGAGTGGAGATATTCATGGTATTTAACAAACTGCACAGGTGCTGTGTAATGGCGAAATCCTTGGAGCTGCCATCGTCATGAAAGCAGGAAGCGTTATGGGGAACATGTCACTTCGCCTGATTTGCGATGACGGTTCTGAATTACCAATATCCCTCTGCGGTTTAGATGGTAAGAGTACGGGAGTGTGGACTAGTTGGGCGAAGAAGAAGTCGTCAAAAACAAGACTGTCGACTCATGCTAACCTGCCCGATATTGAAGTGAGTGTCGCATAGCTTGAATAATAATGGATTACCACTGACTTTAGTGAGGTTCGTGTTACGCTGTCAGGTCCCCAGTGTTATAGTCGGGGCTCAAACGGATTACGAGGTTGAGGTGAAGCTCAGAACGAGTACTCTGCACACGTCTTTCACAGTAAACCTCCTCCCCGATGACCCCATCCGCGTCACTATTGTCACTGATGATGATGCGACAGAAGTGGTCAGTGGGGACCACGCAGACTTCGAGAAGAAGATAAAAGGTGAGTTGTATTATAGAGACGAACCGTTATTGCGGTTAACGCATTAACTTTTCATGATCTTACCGGGTGGTCTAGGAATCTGTTTGCAGGACCAGTACGGTAACTACGTCGCCTGGCCTTCCTCTTTCGCAGAGCCTATTCTGGAGTTGAGAACTAGTGTTCAGGAAGAGATATCGGGCGATCTCACTAGAGAGGTGTTCGGATCCACTCCGCCGCCCTCTCAACAACGGGATGATTCGGAATATGAGTGGACAGTGGTGCCAACAGAACTATCACCTGTCGCGATTTCATTAACGGAGAACAGTCAGTCAGCATCGGCCTCGTCAAAGTTCACGTCCGCAAAAAGGCGAAGGTCGGAAATGACAAGCGTCATAGTTGCTTGTGAGGGATACCGTCCCCTTGTCAAGGGTCTTCCTTTACCCTGTGCTCGCCTACCATATAAGCTGCTAGTGCGGGCGCGCCATGCGAATTCATGCCTCGAGTCTCACTTGTTACTTCTAAATGCGTTACCTGGTAAACTATCTCGGGTGTTGATATCGGCCAACAGTTTAAGCGTGACTGCTCCGGTGTCCGAGTTAGAAGTGAATGTAACGTCCTGGATGGAGATCGCAGATTTAACAATGCACCTCGTTGATGATGGCGGAAATTTGGTTCCGTCACATTCGCTGAAATCCATCACATTGGAGATTCGCGTCAATGAAGGCAGCATAATTTTTAGTCGAAAAAACCTCAAATCGTCCATGACAGTGGCCTCTATCAATCTTAAGAAGGTTATTGATGATATAGGAACATTGGACCGGTTTGTTGTTGAATGTGGCGCAAATTACTCTTCCACTATTGGATCCACAGTTCTTACCTCAGCCAAGATAGTTTGTCACTTGAGAAAGCTTAATATTGTAAAAAAATTGATGTTATGTTTGACCGACAGTAGTGCGAGCGTTGAGAATACTTTCGAGATTCCATGTACATCACATCTACCGCCCCTTAACGTTAAAGTTGCCACGGAAGATATGAAGCCTTTTATTCCAGATTTGAGCTCCATCACAGTATCGATGCGTAAGTCAAGTACTAAGAGTTTGTCGCCCTTGTCTGCTGTCAACATCGCGGATTACTTCGAAATCAGTATTCCCTCTATTGTTAAAAGTGAAAGCGAACCTAATGACTTCGCCGTCTGCCTTACATTCCCATCCGTTGCAAAACCTCCTTTACCCGTTGGGTCCTTCGTAATAGAAGTGGAATATGAGGAGAACAGAGATACCCTACCTGGAATCCCTCCAACACTTAGGAAGGTAATGACTAACCTCATCGTTCTTTCTTCCACAATATTTGATTCGATCTCATCCCTGCCTCCAGGTTTCTGGCTTCGTCGGATTAGTAATCTGTCCTGGTGATCCAGTGCGCCTGGCGGCAAGCGCTCGATCCTTGCCAAAGTTACAAGACGTCGTAGTCTCCAACCTTAGCGATGCGGATGAAAAGGATCGTACGATCGCCACAGACATCGAAATTTATGCCAGTGATGCAGCCTAGAACCCTTGTGGAATCCCTCCTGAAACCGTAGTGTTTTGCTTTCTCTCGACCCCCTCATTGGAGAATATGGCATCAGGTGTTGACTTACCGCGATTGGTCGGCGCCGATGAGGGCGGCTATTTGCTTGGACAGAAAAAGTGCAACAAAGCCAAATGCGATTTTTATCAGTTTCAAACGTTGGTGTTGATGCCAGGGGTAGGTAGATTAGAGGACGGGACAATTTCATTGGTATTTTCGACTCGTCATGTAAGCGGAAGACAAGTAAGTGGGATTGAAGGATTGGTGTTTCCCGTACAATTCATGTCGGATCAAAGTAGGATTAGGCGCAGTTTAGATATAAAGGAGAAAATGGGACCGCTGACAGAGGCTGTCGAACTATTCCGAACTCGGTACAAAACTTTACAAGAGGGCGTGAAGAAGAGGGAATCCTGTTTGGGAAGTATGATAGCTCAAGCGTCTCGAGGATTATTGAAAACCTTTCAAAGCCAACCAGAACAACTAAGTTCGGAGGAAATAAGGAGACTAAAAAATGACTTGACGCAACAGCTTTCGGATATGAGTATTCCGACATCAAAAATCAGACCTGCAAAGAAACCTGAGAATTTTACGAATCTTTCCAAAGTGGCTGGTATACCGGTCCGAGGTCTTGTTTGCGATCTGGGTTACGTTGACGATGAGGACACAGCTTATATTATGTCCTGGGCAGCATCTACACGAATCGACGCTATGGTAACTACTACATCTGCTGCTGCCAAACAATTGTTTGACGATGGCGTGAAAGCTTGGCCACTGGACGGTATTGGGAAGTTCAAAATTCGAGCGAGCACTGGAATGAGCAGGTAATCGCACGTTAATTTTCAATTTCAGTTCCCCACTATTGATGGAATTCAGGCATCGCTCCAAAGAAGAGATTCAAGAAGGCTCGCTTCCCCTGCCTCCGATAACCTGGAATTTATCTGAACCCGTCGCAGGGAATCCCAAATATATGGCGAGTACATATCGTTTGCCCAAATCCGTTCCTTAAGATTTCCGATTTATTTACTTCTGCTTTACGAAATATGTTGCTAGGTAAACTTGATACAGTTGGAGCAGGATAAAGAGCATTTAAGGGATACCATATTCTATAGGATCTATTTATCATCAATTTTGTTTGACGATTTAGAAACAGCGATGAAGTATAGATCAATTAAGCTGAAAGAGGGAGGCAATATTGACAATCTTTACACCAGAGACGGGAAGAAAATTAGCAGTGATGGATTGATGGATCCTAAAGTCGGCCACGGTAATATTCCAAAGGATTTGAAGTTCGTGTTTGGCGCGCAACCTGCCCACACGACGCTTGAATACAAAGAAGTGAAAAAAGGTACTGAAATCAAAGATTTCATCAATCTCTTACCCATGATCGCCTTTTATTCGCAGACTTGCAGTTAGCGTCCGAAATGGAGCCCCTGGTGGCGGAATTGGAACCGCTTAAGGCGGAGGTCGCCTGTTTAGATGCACAGCTCCCAGATATTTTGCAGAAAGAGCGAGTTCTGAGTAGACTTGCGGTTGAGCTAGGTGAACACGGTCGCTAAAACGTAACTGTGACAAGGCCACAAGCTTCTGAGTGACGAAGAGCAATTATGTTTGGCGAAGGGGATAAGAAATTCTAGCTCTCGACTAGCAAGTTGATGGATCAGGATGTCGTTGATTTCAACGAAAGCAACCGATGATTACAATTTAAAACTTTTATGTCATCGTTTTTGTCAGCCACATGCAGCTTTGCACCACGTAAGGTACCGCTTAGGGCTTGGTTTCAAAAAGTATTCTTGAATTAAATAAAGGGCATTCCGCTAGCCGAAAATGGATGAGTTACTTGTTACGAAGAGAAATAAGTGATAGCAACGCCAGCCAGCAGCAGGTTTAAAACATAACAGTTGATAGACTAGGTAAACGACTGTCCGCGCCTATTTTCCTGAGGGTAAGTCCGGGACCGAGAGGAGTAGCAGCGGCAAGGGAGGAAGAAGGCCGAGCAGCATGCCAAAATCTACGGGGGAACGACTACTAACCAAATCACCTAAAACTAAAAAATCTGCAAAAGAGCACGCGCTTTGTGTTACGTACCGTCCCAAATCATATCTCTATATGGCGAGAATCCGCCCCAGTAGTTATTTACTACGAGACGAAGGGAAATTACAACACTAAGTGAATAAACATTCCCTATGTGCCCAATGGCCAGTTCCGTGACCGAGTATTAGGGGCAGAGGAAGAAGGCAGGCCGCATGCCCGAAGGCTAACGAAATTTCTCCTCTGTTGAATTACTCAGGCCAGAGCTTCCCACAACACGCATATGGTTTCTCCAAAGAATGAAGCACATATTGTTCTCCACATGACGAGGAAATAGAGCTAGCCAAATGCGTTCCTCGTTTTGGGAAAATGACTAGCGGCGTATACCACCTCAAGCCTAGTATGTGCCCCCACGATTTGGACCGCTAA
>Ga0007834_1000448_pt1 | contig 12905 bp, 9 predicted proteins | sample CryBogCBE06Nov07_FD_71233 | JGI IMG/M metagenome (GOLD analysis project Ga0007834, IMG submission 71233) | Freshwater microbial communities from Crystal Bog, Wisconsin, USA - CBE06Nov07 | ecosystem: Environmental > Aquatic > Freshwater > Lake | place: Crystal Bog, Wisconsin, USA | collected...
GAGCGCGTGAATGAAGAGCGAGAGGCCGCGTCGCACCAGGTTGATGCGCTGGCGTAGGCGACTGGGGACGACCACCTCGGGCGTGGCCGTGGCGGGAATGACGGCCTCGTAGGTTTCTTCGAGACGGTCCTCGGGGTTGTCGGGGATGGTGACGGCGGGAATGGGGGTGCGCTTGAGGCGACGCCGCAGGGCTCGCCCGATCACGTTGCCGACCTTCACGAACAGCAAGATCATGGGATAGGCCCGGCTCGAGGCGAACTGTTCAAACTGGGTCGCCATCACCTTGTGACGGGCCGATTCGAGTTCGTAAACCCGGACTTGTTCGCGGAGAATATCGGCTTCTGTCGGGGTGGGGTGTTTCGGCGAGTGAGAGGCAGGAGTGGTCATTCGTTCCCAACGTATCTGGCGGTACGGGCACTACTTGCGCCTACGGTTCCTCCAACTTTACTTGCCGGCCCCGATTTTTCTTAGGCAGTGGGCGCCTTTTGTACGCGAGCCCGCTGCTGCAGGATGTGTCGAGCCACGTGTAGGGGGTTGACCATTCGTCGACCACGACGATGGAGCCAGTTGCGCCGGCCCGAGATAACGAGTGCCGCCAGTGAGAGGAAGAACACGACGAAGCCCAGGCGCTCGTGCGGTGGCGTGAAGTTGTAGTTCACCGTGCTCGTTCCCGCCGGAATCGGCACTTGCTGGTACGGGCTGGAGAGTGTCAGGGGAACGGCCCGGCCATTCACGGTGGCGGTCCAGCCCGGCATGGAGAGTTCTCGACGCACCAGTGTTTCGGCCTTCGGGCAGGAAATGGTGACGCCGTCGAGTGAGCTGTGTACGACGGTACATCCCGTCGCGGTGTACATGGCAACTGGGTGGGGCAGGGCGAAGATGATGTAGCGCCCGTCGTTGTAGGCCACCGGAAGGTGGAGTGCGGCAAAGGCGGGGTTGAGCGGAAAGTTGTCGTAGGAAATCGCGTACTTCACGCCGGCGTTCTCGAAGTAGTCGAGGTTGGCGGCGACGGATCCTTCGTAGGCGAGTGCATCAGATGCGCCCCGCCACGTGGTGTAGGTCGGGAGTGGGCTGCCAGTCTTAAGAGGGATCTGGGTCTTAATGAGCGTCTCAAACATTTGGGGGAAGGGTAGGTCGTGGGCGTTCAGGGCGGCGATGCCGAAGTACGACCCCCAGTTGGCCTGGATTGGTCCGAAGCTGACGTATCGATACTGCCCAAGGTTGTCTTGCAGGAATGTTAAGGGTGCTCGCGCGACCTGGATGGAGTGGGGGGCGAGCACCTCGGGGACGGCGTAACTGATGGTTGCTTCAAAGACGGTGCAGAGTGCGACAAGTCCAATGAGCACCCGCTGGCGACGTAGTGCTCCGGCGAGCCACATCACGGCGATTAGGCCGAAGGGCAGTGTCTGGCCCGCCAGCAAAATCAGATGGGCGGCGTGACCCATGGGGTGGTTGTAGGTGGTGGCCCGAGTGCCCAGTACCACCAGCCCCATGACGCCAATCGCGGCGAGCGAGGCGTAGGACCAGCTCCGAGGGCGGCGTCGACGCGCGAGTAAGTCGTCGAGTCCGAACATCGCCAAGATCACGAGGGCCATGTCGTCGGCCGCAATGACGTATCGCCCGAGCACAATTTTCTTCATGGCCGGAATCATGAACCACAGGTGTCCGAGGCCCCAGGTGTTGAGCGACGCCATTAGCGTCACAATTACCCAGGCCACGAGGAACCACCGCAGTCGACGGAACGTGGGGCCCGTACAGCCGAAGAGGGCGAGCAGAACCACCGACATAGTGAAGTAGCCACCGATGCCTCCCCACAAGGGACTGAGGTTCATGACGCCGTTGATGGGGCCGACCACGTACGGGTCGAGCAGCATCGACAGTTGCTGGGGGACCAAGAACGTGTGTGAAGTATCAGAGTGAATGCCAACGTCGGCGACCTTGAGGTAGTCCTCAAAGGCGATCAGCAACGGGGCCGACAGGGCGACAGCGCCAAGACCACCAATGGTAAGTTGCCCTAGCGTTCGACGCCAGAGCGACCGGTCCAGGTAGGTCAGACGAACGAGGGCGTAGCCGGCGATGAACATGCCGTCCAGACCAGCAACTTCTGGGAAACCCGCAACGATCGAGAGGGAGAGGGCCACCATGATGAGCGCCCAGCCCCACTCGCCCTTCTTGGTCTTGGACAGTAAGACCTCAACGCCCAAGAGACCGAGGGGCAGGTAGGCGACGGGGTTGAGCACTGAATTGCCCACCCACGCGAAGGTGCCGTTCAGTCCGAAAATGATGCCGCCTAGGCACCCCACGAGCTCTGACCGGAAGAAGCGGGCGGCGAAGGCGTAGGTCGACCAACCGGCGACGAGCTCCAGCGAGAGGTGAAACCAGAACATGCTGTCACCAGGCAGTGCCAGAAACAGTACCAGGGGATTGAATGCGCCAGCCTGCATGCCGCCGGCCAGGGGCATACCGACCCCCGCGAGGTGGTTCCACCACGGAATGTGGCCGTGGAGCCAGGAGAGGGCGGCCACGTGACCGAGCGATTGGGTGATGTAGCCAACGTTGGGGTCGATGGCGACCTGACCGCGGTAGAAGGCGGAGGAAATGTTCGACGTCCACGACACGGGGTTCTGGTTTCGATACCCAATGGCGTAGAGGGCGTTCGCGAGTACGGTGAAGGCACTGACCACCACGTAGCCAACGGCTGATCCGTAGTCACCGCGGCGAATGAACAGGGGCTGGCGAGTCGCTCGACGCGAAGTCGCGGCGGCAGTGTCTGTGACTGGCGGCATCCAACGTCCTTTGATCGCCCGACAGCGGTGCTGCCAGTTCCCTAATTCTACTGATGAAGCCGACATTTTGGCAGTATCACGGGGAATGTCACCGCGTGGCTGGCACCGCCCGCGCCCGTACTCGACCTACAAGTACTGTCCAGTGGCGGCGGGTTCGGCGCCGGCGCTGACTTTTGAGGTTTTGCCGAGTGCGGCATAAATTTCGGCGAGTGACATGGCTTTGTCGACAGTGCGACCCAGTCGTGTCGACGCTTCGGTAGCCGAGAAGGCGCCGAATTCAATAGTGGCAAGGCAGCGACCGGGACGGACCAAGGCGGCGTCCAGGGCCGAGGGTGGTGCGTTCGTGGACAACAGAATCAAGATGTTGCTCGACGCTCCGACGATGCCGTCGGTTGCGTTGAGTAAACGACTGACATTGGAGCCTCGGGTTCCGTCCTTTTCGGCGATCTCGTCAGCATCCTCAATGACGACCAAGCGGGTTTGACCTTCTTGGGCGAAGGTCAGCATGTTCATAAAGTACGTGGGGCTCTCGAGGAGGCGCTCGGGGTCAATAATGAGCGCCGGGCACGTCCAGTCCTTCCACGTGGTTAACAGCGAGCGAATGGCCCACGTCTTGCCAGTGCCGGGAGGACCGTGGAACAAGATGATTCGACCGTTGTTTTTCGTGTGCTCTCGCGTTATCAGCGACAACTCGCTCAGCCCTCGACGAGTAGTGGCGGGGTAGTTCTGGTAGATGTCATCCCATCGCGTGTCGTCGAAAAACCGAGTCGTTGGGAAGTCCTCGTTGGACCAGATCTCGAAGTTGGTGATGGGGCGGGCCGGTGACTTGACCTCGAAGGTACGGCGAAAATCCTTGGCGATGTCTTGCACTTCGCTAGCGCTGGCGCCGCCAAACCAGGCGACCAGATAGCTACCGGAGTCCATAATGGCGGCCCACCAGTGGGAGCCCTGGAGGAGGTAGGACGAGGTCACGCCGTGGAAGTGCGCGCGCACCAGGGTGCATGGTGGCATGTAGAAGTCGAAGTCGCGCTGGGTGTAGGCCTGCTCGCGGTGGTACGAGAAGCGCGCCTCGGCGACGTAGCGAAACTCTCCGCGGTAGAACATCTCGAGGAAACCACTCTGGACGATGAAGGAGGGGTCGTTGTGGCTGTCGGATGTTCCCGGCGTGAACACCGTGGATGGCCCACACTCGACAGCGCTGGGGAAGTGATCGGTTATTGCAATGAAGTCGTCCATAGGGAAGTGAGTTTGGCGACCCCCTGTAACAATGCTCCGACGTCGATGTCACAGTCGGCTTCTACCTTGGTATGTTCCCTATCTCGGAGGTTTCATGTCCCTAGCAACCAACGGCAGTACTGATCTTGCGCAACGCCTCGCCGTCTTGCTTGCCGCGCAACCCGGCCAATTCGCCGTCGAACTCGCGAAGACGCTCAAGCTGCCGAAGGGAACCGTGAATCCCGTCCTATACAACGACGCTCGCTTCGTTCGATCGGACGAGACGAAGCCCCGGTGGTTTCTCGCGACGGATGCGGACCAGGCGCCCTCGATTGCCACGTCCAGGTCGGTGATGAAAAGTGGTGTGACGGGCGACGCGGTGGACGCATTCATTGACGCCCTCGATGATGAGGCTGATCCGCTCGACCCAGCACTGCTCGCTCGCTTCTCCAAAGTGGCTACCGAGCCTCGCATCGTGCCCCCGACGCCCGTCGCGGTAACGAACAACCCGCACCAGCTCTACGAGTGGCAGCGTGAAGCGCTCGATCGCTGGCGCGGTAATAACTATCGCGGCATCGTCGATGCCGTAACGGGAGCAGGCAAGACCCGCCTGGCCGTCGCCGCCATCGACGAACACCAGCAGTCCGGTGGTCGTACCGTCGTCATCGTGCCTACCATTGTTTTGCTCCACCAGTGGGTGCAGGTCTTGGACAAAGCCCTGCCGAATGTGCGCATTGGTCGCGTGGGTGATGGTCACGACGACGACCTTGATCGCTGCGACGTCGTCGTCGCAGTAGTGGCGTCAGCCAGGAACCGAGCGTTCCGACTCCGTGGTGCCACGGGGTTGTTGGTCGTGGACGAGTGCCACCGCAGTGCATCGGAAAAGAACCAGGAAGCCTTGGATGACCGCTTCGACCGACGCCTCGGTCTGTCAGCCACCCACGAGCGCCTCGATAACGCTCACGAAACGGTGTTGCTCCCCTACTTCGAACGCGTGGTCTACACCCTGAACTACCAAAAGGCCATTGCCGGTGGCGTGATTACCAATGTGCGATCGGCTTTCGTCGGTGTCGATTTTACGCCCGAAGAAATGGAACAGTACGAGCTGATCACGAAGAGCCTGGTGTTCGTTCGACGGACCCTCGTGCGCACGCATGGCTGCCGAGCATTTCCCTTCAGTCTGTTCCTCGACGACGTGCTCCGCCTCACCCGCTCGGGTCCGAAGAAGGCCTCGATGGCGGCGAACAAGTGGTTGACGCTCTGGCGAGAGAAGAAGGAGCTTTTGGCCGAAACGCCGTCGAAGATGAACGCCGTGGCGTCACTCGCCCACGTCTTTCACGACGCGGACCGGTCGCTGTTGTTTACCCAGTCGATTCTTTCGGCCAACACGCTTGCTTCGTCGCTCACGGACATCGGTATTGCCGCTCGGGCCCACCATTCGGATCTCTCGACCGAGGACCGTGAAGTAATCATGGACGATTTTGCGGCGGGCACCGTTCGGGTGCTCGCGTCTGTCCAAACACTTGAGGAGGGCGTTGACGTACCCGACGCGGACCTGGCCGTCATTGTGGCGTCGTCGAAGCAGCGCCGCCAGATGGTGCAACGCATGGGTCGAGTAATGCGCCGCAAGGCTGACGGCCGAGACGCCCGGTTCATCATCTTGTTCGTCAAGGGCACTGACGAGGACCCGCGTCTCGGCGCCCACGAACTCTTCGTCGAAGAACTGCTCGAGGTCTCTCGTGAGTCGGCAGTCTTTGCAGTCGATCATCTCGACGAACTTCGCACGTTTCTCGATCCCCAGCGCTGGTAACGCACACACCCCTCGGTTTCCCGAGGGGTGTGGACATAGGGAGATAATGATGAAGCAGTGCCGAGTTGCAACGGCAACGTTGTCATTCTCGGCGAGCAACATCAGAGAACGTCAAGAGAAATGTAAGAATCCTCTTTTGTACAAAGTGCACGCAGCGCTGGTCGTACGTAAAAAGGGGACATAATGCGGGAATTTATCGCCACGCCACTCACCAGTGAGCGGTTCGAATTGGGTGAAGGCATCCGCTGGGATGACGTGCGCGAAGAACTGGTCTGGGTGGACATTGTGTCGTCGCCCAGCCGAATGTTCCGCGCTCGCGCTGGTGACGCAGGGCTCGAGGTACTGGCCACGTACGAGTTCGACCAAGCGGTGACGGTTTGTGCACCTTTCGCCGATCGTAAGCAGGGCTGGTTGATCGGCAACGGTCAGTACATCGTGCACTTGCGCGAGGACGGTTCGCGGAGTGACGTTGCTCGACTCGAAGAATCGGGTCCGGTGTTCGTGCGAACCAACGACGGCGCGGCCGATCCGTGGGGACGGTTCTGGGTAGGCACCATGGGGTCCCACGGGGAGTTCGAGTTGGGCTCGCTCTACCGGTATGACGGCGCCTCGGTGCAGCAGATGCGCACGAACTGCTCAATTCCCAATGGGCTGACCTGGAGTCCCGATCGTGAGTTCATGTACTTCACTGACTCAGTACTGGGCACCATATTCCGGTACGACGTGGACGACGACGGCACACCATCGAATCCACAGCCGTTCATCGTCTTGCCCGACCCAGCCGCAGCCGCTCCCGATGGCCACTGCGTTGACGCCAATGGGCATCTCTGGGTCGCCATTTGGGGCGGACGTGAGGTGCGTGAGTACAACGAGGCAGGCGAGCTCGTCGGGCGGGTCGCGGTTGATGCTCGACAAGTGTCGTGTTGCACGATCGGTGGCCCCAACGGGACCACCCTCTATATCACCACGGCGCAAGAGGGCTACAGCGACCAAGACCGCTTCGATGACCCGCACGCTGGCAAGTTGTTCTCGTGTGACATTGGTGTCGCGGGTCGCCCCATCGGCGCCGTCGCCTAGCGCGTGAGGACGTTTAGCCCTCGGTGATGGTGCCGCCCGGCACGATGGCCATTTCGGCGTGCTGATGATGGTCGCCCTGCACGCGAGAGGCCGTCGGAATCAAGAGTGCGGCGACCACGGCCAACAGGCTGCAGAGGGCCATGAAGAAGAAGCCGTGGCTGTAGCCCGACTCCGCGGGGTAGCCACTGCTCAGCACGTGGGAGGTGACGACTGACGAGGCAATGCCGGCACCCACCGCACCACCGATGGTGCGAATATTGGCGTTCATGCCACTGGCAATGCCGGTCTGTGATGGCGGCACCGCCTGCACGATCAAGTTGGACATGGCCGAGAAGGCGAAGCCCAGACCAATACCGAGGAGTGCGCTGGCCGCGCAGACTTCGAGCGTCGTGTTGTGGGCGAAGGTCAGCATCAGGTAGCCACTCGTGGAAATTGCTGACCCCAAAATGACGGCCGCCTTGGACCCAAAGCGGTCGGCAATCTTGCCGGTGAAGAGTCCGACGAAGAACATGCACGCGGTCAGTGGCACGAGGTAGAGACCCGACGTGTTGGAGGTCGCACTCAGCCCGTACCCGGTGAGGTGTCGAGGTGTTTGGAGAAACTCAGGCAAGAAAGCCATGACGGAGTACATGCCCATGCCGAACAAGAACGACACCAGGTTGTTGGTCCATACAGCCGTGACGCGCATCATCTTCATATCGACCACGGGGTCGGTAACGCGAAGCTCCACGATGACCCACACCACGATCATGACCACGGCGGCGGCGAGAAGGCCGAGCACTCGCGTGCTGTGCCAACCCCACACGGGACCTTCACTCACGCCGAGTAAGAGCGCCACCAGCCAGGCCGACAGCGTGAGGGCCCCCCATACGGAGATGCCACCAGGAATGCGGACGGGTGATTCGGGGACGAGGAAGTGTGTCGCGGCAGCAGCAGTTGCCGTCATGATGAGGGGGATCCAAAAGAGCCAGTGAAAACCAAGTCCGTTGAGGATTGGTCCGGCAACGACAAGTCCGGCACCACCACCGACGGCCACGAGGGCGGCCATGATGCCGATGGCGCCGGCGAGCTTCTCACGAGGGAATTCGTCACGAATAATGCCGAACGCCAGCGGCAAGACGCCACCACCAACACCCTGAATGGCGCGCCCAATGATCAACACCGCGATGGTGTGGGCCAACGCAGCCACGATGGACCCCACCGCCAATGACAAAAGGGCGACGACCATCATGCGCTCCTTACCCACGACGTCACCGATGCGACCCAGGATGGGCGTGAAGATCGATGCCGCAAGCAGGTAAGCGGTCACGACCCACGTGACGGTGTTCTGGCTGGTGTGCATGACCGTCTGAATGGTCGTGAGTGCCGGAATCACCAGGGACTGGAGCAGGGCGTACGCCATGACGCCGAGGACGAGGACACTGAAGGTCACTTTGTAGTTTGCGCGTTCGAGGGTGGCCACGACGAAGCCTTTCGGTTGGGGGACTGGTACGAGCGTAGTGGTGCAAGCTCTGCACCACTGTTACACCCTTCGCCGAAAATGGACATGCCGAACCAACAGAAAAGAGACCAATGTCCCGACGAACCCTGTCATTCATCCAGATGAACCGAGCCATCGGTGCCGTCGTTGCGAGCGCCGCTGGTGACGCACTTGGTGCTGGCTACGAATTCGCACCTCCGTCGCGTCCCGATGACATCGTGATGCGGCGAGGCACCTTAACGGGTGAGCCGGCGGGCTACTGGACAGACGACACGGCGATGGCGGTAGGCATCTTGATGACGGCAGCGCAGATGGGCACCCTGGACGGCGATGAAGCGACGGCACACGTCGGCGATCAGTTCTTGGCCTGGTTCGACTCGAAACCTCGTGACGTTGGTCAGCACACGGCTCGGGTGCTCTCGAAGGCCACCGCAGGCGCGGATCTGGCGCATGCCGCGGCTCGGCTCCAGGAACGATTCCCCGACGCCGCCGGCAACGGATCTTTGATGCGTACCGGACCAGTGGCCCTCGCTGCGTTGGGTGATGACGTCGAAATTGCCAGGACGGCGCGCCGACTGTCGGCGCTTACGCACCCGCACATCGACGCACAGGACGCCTGCGTGCTGTGGTCAGTGGCCATTGGTCGCAGTATTCTGAGCGGCGAGCTCACGAGTCCGCGGGTCGGTCTTTACTTACTACCGCCACCCCGGCAAGCGCGCTGGACCGCACTTATCGATGCGGCGGAATCCAACGACCCCAACACGTTTACGCCCAACGGGTGGGTAGTCACGGCCTTCCAGGCAGCGTGGTCGAGTTTGTTTCACACCACGCACGAGCCGACGCCACTCCTCGCAGCCCTTCGTCGGGCAGTCGCCATCGGTGACGACACCGATACGGTCGCCGCAATCTGTGGTGCCCTCGCGGGAGCTGCCTACGGGGTGACCGCAGTGCCGTTCGCCTGGCGGCGCGGCTTGGCCGGTTGGCCACACGGACTACGCACTATTGACCTGGTCCATCTGGCCGCCCAAGCGGCGCGAGGTGGCAACGATGCGCAGGGCTGGCCCGAGGTCGCGTCGATGTTGCCGGCCTACGAGAGGTTTGTGCCACGTGGCGGGACCTACACCTTCAACGAGGATGCGAACGTCATCTTCGGTGACGTGGCGGCACTGGCCGACGTCGAGGCCGACGCCTTCATCTCACTGTGTCGGATTGGTCGCACCGATCGCCGAGCGGAAGACCACGAGGTCATCTGGCTCATCGACCGCGACGAAAACATGGATGCGTCGGCCACGCTGGCCGATGCGGCGGACGCAATTGCCGCCTTGCGTGCTGAGGGGCGACGTGTGTTCGTGCACTGCGTTCGTGCGGAAAGTCGCACGCCAACCGTTGCAATGGCCTGGCTGATTCGACACCACGATTACGAATTCGAAGACGCTGTGGTTGCCGTCATGGGAACGATTACGTCAGCACACCCCGACGAGAGTCTGTTACGGGCAGTGGCGCAGATGGATCAGGCGGCTGGAGCGCTGTAGGTCATCGAGCGATCAACGGTGGTGAACCCCAAGCGTTGGTAGACCGATTCGCCCATGGCCGAGGCTTGCAGTAACGCCATCGTGGCACCATCGGCGAATCCGTCGGCTACGACGCGTGACGTGATCGCCGCCCCGTAGCCGTGACCCCGAGCCTCCGGCAACGTGGCGATGCTGAAGACGCCAATCCAGTCGCCCTCGCGCGCGCCCATACCTACGCAAACATCGATACCGTCAACGGCCCCGACGTAGTAGTGGCACTCGGGTAAGGCCATCACTTCGTTGCCGTGAAAGAGCATGGCGATATCAACTGAGGTTCCGAAGCCATTGGCAAACACCTGGGCTGACGCTACGGCCTCACTGGCTGAAATTTTCCTGATCTCCAAACTGGGGGGTGGTACAGCGGACACGAAAGTGTGGGGACTCGCGGTCATCAGCGGGGTTTCTCGTGCCTCGGACTGGAGTCCCAGTGCGGCAATGAGTTCTGCGGTGGCGCCGTAACTCGCGGTGCAGGTCGTAATCGAGCACGGTACCTGTTCGTCGACGAGTCGTTCGTAGAGGGCGCGGATATCGTCAGGAGCGCTCGGAGCGCTCACCATGACGGTGTTGGTGAAGGCGAAGGGAACACCGAGAAACACGGCGTCGACACCAGGTCGGGCGTCGTGCCACCCGTGAGGAAACGCTTCGGCGAAGCGTCGCATCATGCCGTTGAGGGCCTGCCAGGTGTCGCTCGGCATGTGAGTTCCTTTCGGGAGTTGTCACGACTGTAGTTGGCGTCGACGATGGATCGGTGGCAGAGGTTCGTTAGCATTGAGCGGGTCGTGCCCGGATTTGCTGTTCGCTGTGCACCATGACGAATTGAAGTGAGGAAGACATGCGAATGGGAACATTGGTAGTGCGCTCGAGCATCGCCGCGATGCTCTTCTCGATGGGATGCTGGACTGCCTCATCGGCGTCACCTTCGACGCTTGCGGTTCCCAACGCCATTACCCCGTTCGTGGCACCGGCGCTCGCGGGTGAGGGTGTCTGGCACCCAGCAGGCCGCCGAGTCAATGACGTCCCAGCGATTTACACCACTCTGGTTCGCCCACCTGGCAATCCATCAACTGAGGCTGGGGTGGCCTGGATTAACACGTCACTGGTGTCTGCTCGGCTGTATTCAGGGAGCTTGAGTCCCGGTGGTTACAGCTGGAAGTACACCGCTCCCATTTCACCATCGGCAGCGACGACACTCATTGCCGCCTTCAATGGCGGCTTCCAGATGAAGGACGCACACGGTGGATATATGAGCGAGGGACGAATCGTGTCGCCGCTGGTTCCACGCGCAGCGTCACTCGTGATCTATCGCGACGGCAGTGCCACAGTGGGCGCCTGGGACCGGGACGTGCACATGACACCCGACGTGGTGGCCGTGCGCCAAAACCTGACGCTGTTGGTCCGTAATGGTGCCGTTGTGCCCGGGCTCAACCCCCACGACGTCAGCCAATGGGGTGTGTCGCTCAATGGCGTCATCGATACGCCACGGTCGGCGTTAGGGGTCACCTCGGGTGGCGCCCTCATTTACGTCGAGGGAGAAATGAACATCGTGGACCTTGCGAAGATTTTGGTGCGAGCCGGGGCGCTACGTGCCATGGTGCTCGACATGAATCCGTATTGGACCGTCTTCTCCACGTACACGCCTGCCACACCCACGGGGGCCGCCACCCCTGCGAACGGCGTTGACCTCACGCCGTCGATGTATCAGACACCCGAGCGCTTCTTCGAGACGCGGTACAACCGTGACTTCATCACGCTCTCGGTTCGCCCCTAGCGTTCACCGAAACACCCAGCGATACGCTGGGGCTATGTGCCGCAACATCACCCCACTACGAGGTCTCGAACCACCCGCGACTGAGGATGAGATTCGCGCCGCCGCCCTGCAGTTCGTGCGAAAGGTCGGGAGCTTGTCGAGCGTGTCGGCGCACAATGAGGCAGTCGTTGCTGATGCGGTGAACGCAATAGCGGTAGCTACCTCGGAATTACTGGCGCACTTACCGTTGCGGCGCACCCCACCGACGACGTTGCCGCCACTGCGGCGACGTCAGCCCTAACGATTTAGTGCGGGGCGCTCTGTGCGGCCAGCACGGAGGCGAAGATCTGCCACGCAAGGAGTGACTTCGCTATGAAGCTCAAGTAGATGTAGGTGCGCTCACCCACGAGGTAGTTCGTGAACCTGCCGATCTGCTTGTACTGGAGCCACTGCACTAACGCGAAGCAGTTGAACAGCACGAAGATTGAGAAGTAGATGCCGTACACGAAGCCGGGTGCGTGCTGCGAGGCGCCGGGCGAGAAGAGGTACAAGGCCAGCGCGACCCAGGGCAGCGCACCGGCAATGCAGCCGAGGTAGAAGGGTTGCAGTGAGGAGCCCGGGGCTTCGTAGCGTTCTTGCATCCAACCGAAACCAATCATCGAGGCGTTGAGACCGACGAGGGCGATCAGTGCGGCAATGTCGCTGACGCCCGTGATCTGCGCAATAGCGAAGATCATGATCGATGAGGAGAGGGAGTACTCCAGCCAACGGTAGGGATTGCGACCCTTTTCCAGGTTGGCCAGGTAGGAGGTCTGGCGAGGACCGGCGACCGTGAAGTGGGCAATGGCCGAGAGAGCGAAGAATAGGCCGACCAACAATGCGGTGGACACCGATCCATACGAGACAATCTGGAACTTCCCGAGACCGGGTTGACCTGCCGCATAGCGAGCGATGACGGGCAGTGAGAAGTTGTTAGCCAGCGCGATAATGGCGATGGCCGACAGTAGGTGCAGGGCACCGGCAGCGAAATTGAGTTTCTGTAGGCGCTTGGCTTCGGTAGTGGTAGGCATTGTTCCCCTTTGCGGATTAACGTGCGACCCTCATACTACGGCGAGCGTATTCCCGCGCCGACGTATGGGGGTCGAGTTAGTTGACGGCCGGTGGCGCGACGTAGAAGTGCCACTCGTCGATCTGGCTGTAGCCAATCGTCGGGTAGACG
>Ga0007834_1000452_pt1 | contig 12878 bp, 3 predicted proteins | sample CryBogCBE06Nov07_FD_71233 | JGI IMG/M metagenome (GOLD analysis project Ga0007834, IMG submission 71233) | Freshwater microbial communities from Crystal Bog, Wisconsin, USA - CBE06Nov07 | ecosystem: Environmental > Aquatic > Freshwater > Lake | place: Crystal Bog, Wisconsin, USA | collected...
TCCCTAGCCGCCTGCTCACTGGAGCCGGCGCTCTCCTCGGCGGCATCTTTATTATTGCGTTCGGCATCCCCACTTGTCAAGAAAGCGTCGGCGTGGGTGTGCTCAGAGCGCTGATGTTCGTAGGCATACCGCGTGAATAAGTCGGACGGAGTGTGGAATGGCTCCGTGTAGCTTTCCTCACCGGGCGCCACCTCATTTGGATCAATGAAATGAGAGACAGTTGGTGGCATGCTTGACTCCCCTGCTAAGGCCTCGAGGTCGACTGCCCCATCCAAAGATTCCGTCGCTTCAAAAGGATTGCCCGCGGTGTAGTTGTTTTCCTCAGCAGGAAACACTGTGTCCTCGGGAAGAAGTTCCAGTGCACTGCGGCCAAATAAAGAATCCACAGCTTCCACGGTAATCTCCTCGACAGGGTCAATGTACATACCATTATACCGGGAAGCGCCGACCTCGGAGGAGGTTAACGGATCCGGGAGATAGGGGGTGAGGGTGGGGGAGCGGGGAAGAAAGTCGTCCGGAGCATCCCACCTACTCTCTCCCGTCTCCGCGTTGTAGTAGTACGGGTATCCCTCCGGGCTCAGGTACTCGCACCACGCGTACCTTCCGCCTCCTTGGTCTTCTGCGGGCGGTTCGGGTTCAAGGTAAGCGGGGGACACGGGGTGCGGATCGCTCTCCTCCAACGTGGCGCTAAGATCGCTCCTTGTCTCCCCGCCCGCAGGTCCTTCGGACGCATCCCCGAGCTGTTCAGCTGTGTACCAGTGATATGAATCGCTGCCCTCTGTGTGCCGTGCCGCTTCGCCCTCCTCCGATCCTATTTCAGACGCGCCAGCCTCATCATACCTTACATCCAATACGTCGCCCACATAGAGAGCGCTCTGGTCATGCATTGCGGCCGAGACGGAATTGAACCAAAGGGACCTGTGACTATCCCCCTCATCCAAGCGCTCTGTCCGCACTGCAGCGCCGCCATCGGCAGTGATCCAGCCACCCAGAGTCCCCGCCTCGATGTAGTCGTGCTCGCCCTCATCCGTCTGTACCGCGCTCGCGCCCTCGACATCATCGCCGTATATATCCGTCAACTCCCCAGCGTACGACTCCTCCAAATCCAAAGTAGGAGACTCGTCCTCCACGTCGTCATCCCGCCAGCTGGGCTCGGCGCGACCTGTTCCCCCACCCGCGACCAGCACCGACCCTACGCGGTGATGCGCTTTCGAAGCAGAAGAATATGGATCTGTCAGCGGGTCTAGTGAATCTGTCCAGTCGGCCTCCACACGGTCACGGTCATGGTCACGGTCGGTCTTTTGGCGATCTACCGGCCCGACCGTGTCCTCGACGAGGTGTTGAGGAGGAGGATCGGAGAATGCTTCGACGTCACAGGAAACGTCGGTGTCCTCCTGACATATGCGGCGCCTTATATCATCATTCGACAGCGTCGCCAAGGGCGGAAACAAATCTTGTTCCAGCGCTTCCACCCTCTCTCCCGACCTCCTGGATCCGAATACAACGGAGGCGCCGGCATTATCAATCGCAGCGTCTAGTACTTCATAGTAGTTGTGTTCCCTAAGAGAAGCAGCGGCAGATGGAGAGGGCGGGTCGACACCTCGACCAGTTCTGTCATTGTGTACACCACCATCGTCCCTCGTGGCGGTATCAAGGATGCCCTTCGACTCTGATTGGAAGACGCTTACTGGTCCAGTCACACTGTAGAGATAATCGATATGATCTAATTCCAAATCAGTACGTAATTGTGTTCCGTCCGAACAACTCGTGGCTCGTTGAGATTGAAACAAGTTTATATCCTGTCCAACTGACACAGTATGAATATCTGCAACATAAGATTCTATAGCGACTTCATTGATTCTCTTCTCAACAACAGCATCGGTAAATATTGCAGAACTATTTGCTGCGATATCTCTTTTTTCATCATCAGATTCTGTCCCATTTATGTCAACTTTGGAAAGGGAATGAGAAGCAATTACTGATGGCATGAAGTAAACATCGTTTTCGTCATGTGAGTGCGGTGAATCCTTCTGTTCAGTAAGCCTTCCCATAAATGCATTACATCGCTCTCCTTTCTTAGACTTATTCAATATAAGCATACGCATGCACTGCGAATGCTCATTTTCAGCAGCTAAATGGATCGGCAAATTCCCGTTTCCGTCTTCTAAATTTATGTCGCCACCAGCTTCAAGTATTAAATGGAGTGCTTGGTGGTTTCCAAGTGCAGCACAGAGATGTGCTGGCGTCCTTTTATCGGGAAAGGGAAGCTGAATAGATGGATTAGCTTTGTATGAGAGCAGCAGCTTTATGCACAAGATCTGATTCTCAGAAAAAAAATCAGAACATAAGGTATGTAAGGCAGTGAAGCCATTATAGTCGGTAAGATCTGGTGATAAGCCTTGTTCCAACTAAGATTAAAAAAATATATTATTATTTCCAAATGAGTTTGGTGAAGAATCAAATCTCGAGCTTACTAAAATGTGGAGTTTATCAATCGTGCATGAAGCGACCGCAGAGTGAAATTGAGCAATGTGGTTGCTATTAGTCGATGAACAATCCTCCATGAAATAATTCTAAATTCCAGCGCGATATCGTATTTACTTCGCACTCCGGTGGCGTTTTTATTGTTTATATTTTCACTAGATTGACTGTATGACAGTGAACATTTTCTTGTTTTCCGCTCTAATCTTGTTCTATTATGAGCGGATTGCATCGATGGCATATCGAATTCCTTCAATAAAACTGAATATGAGAACCATTTTGCTCAGTAACCGTAGATTTGATAATTCCAAGGAGATAAGGATACAAGGATTGCCGGACCTTTCCAACAACGTAAATCTGAACGAGCTGTACCAGACTTATAAAGAAAATTTGAATGGATCCGGTAGAAGGGTCTTAGATGATCTAGTAAAATTTCCGATTAGGTTCACAGTGAAAATAATTGGAGTGAACGACGAAAGTTTTGAGAATGACATGAGGTCGATACTTCTGAATGTTCTTAAAACACAAAAAGCTAATTTTGAAGTACGTTCCAAAGAAACGAGTGGAGGGAAGTACGTGTCTTTAACTGTTATTCCAGTATTTACTACTGCCGATGAGATCTATACTTTCTACGAAGCTTTATCGAAGGATAAGCGTGTCAAATATGTATTATAGGCACTATAGTTTCTACTCTTTAATCATCCTTGCATATAATATACACAGAAGATATCAGAATCGATTCGCATACCCGATATAACCCAATATTCATTTGATGGGCACTAAATTGGACGAGGAGTATACGTTGCGATGAGATGAGGGATCATATTATTCGGTATTTTGAGTATCAGATGTAATAACATCATCATTGTTGATAGCACTTTTCCCATAAAATTAATAGTCTTTTTCTTCATCCTGAACAAAAATGAATTTCTAAGATGTGAATCGTAGTTAAATCTTCGTCTTGAGAAGCGAAAATGGACCATAAATTATTTATGGTGTAGTATAAATTTCTAAGGCTATTAAACATACTTCCCGTCAGCCTCCCTTGAATCTGCCCGTCCAGTGATTCGACGTAGTTACAGGCGTAGTTACAGTAATGAAAAACTAATGACAATAATTGTGGGATATTTTGATACGAAGTAGCCGGTGGTTTATAAACCAGTGAGTTAACAACAGGGTAGACAACAAGCCGCTCGTTAGACTGTCATGTATCAGCCCCGTCGTGCTTGCTTGCAGTTACCGCCGCGACTAGTGGGGGGAACCGCGGCGTCTTCACCACCAGGAGCGCATCCTCGGTCCAAAGAGAAAAAAATGGTGGTCCCTCGGGCGGTGGTATAAGAAATAAAAATGGGTTCATTCCTCCAAGTGATGACAAAAGGAATGAAAAAGAACAAAGTAATAATCAAGCAAGAGAGGAGAGTACTAAGCAAATAGAATCGCTGATTTCTGTAAGTTTCTAATTACTGAAAGACAAGAGCGGCGCTCGAGGAAATGCCACGACAATCGAACGGTTGGTTCTTCGGTGCACCACAATCCATCGGTGGATAATCAATTAGTAGATGAAAATCTTAATTTGTATTTTCGCGGTAAATGAATCTGGATTGACTTTTGAAACTTATCTAGTTGCCGTATATATCTGAACCACGAAAATACAAATGACGAACAAAATGTCTTTATAGATAATCTTCTGATAGATATTTCTACTGTAGTGGCCAGCTGGGGGTAAACATTAACTTTTTTCAACTTGAGTTTTTTTTTTAAATGAAAAATTGCACGTTATAAGCAAGCAAGTGTTCAGGTTGCTAAAAATATAAAGATATTGTGGGTGGTGATATTGATCATGATGAATCAAAACCTCCTCTCACCATTACTAATACAGATTCTGGTTGAACGCACGCCATAACAATATCGGGTGATGCTTACCTCGATGATCAAGCCTCTCCACGAATGAAAAGGCAGGGCGGCATAAACAGTTTGAACTCCGATGTATTTTCAGTTCATAACCATATTGATACAGAGTGCGCTTTGGCGAATGACGAAGAGGATATACAAGCAACAGTTCTGAGAATAGCATCAAACATCAGAAATTGTCATATGAACAAATATATCATGGCGTGGATTGTTTGAATTTTAATACGATACTTGATGAACTGATTGCCTGAATTCGTTATCTAAGTTACTTTCATGGATTTTTACCTCATTACAAAGTATGGAATACTATTATTTTAGATTATTATGGACGATTTTGGTGCACAGATGTTGCCGATAGCCGGGGGAGGTGAATCTTATTCCTCTACCAACGACGAATCCAAAAATATAATTCTTTTATTGTTATTTCCACCACACAATTCGCAATTTTCGCGAAATCAGATTCAGCGCTACACTAGTGGTAGTAATGGTAGCAAATATACTTTCCTATAATGATTTAAATAATATGAAGATCAATAAGCGCGATAATGAGTTTTCAATTACAACCAAGATTAGTTCGCGTCTATCAGCCAAGGAAGCCTCAACTTATTTGCAGGCGCTTACTTCATAATTCTTTTGTCCTCGCCATAACATTCCATTTTGATAACATTTCCCTTGACATTTATAACTTCCATTTTGACGCACCGATGTCAATACATGGTTACCTAAAACAACTCCGACTCAACTTATTTATCAGTAACCCCCCTCGAATCATAGTCTCAACATGTGCGCCCGCGCTTGGCCTATTAGCAATCCCCGTCGTCTCTGCTACACCCACTCCATTTCATTGACTTCCTCATCTTTCGGAACGTAAGGCTGAACCGCATCCAAGTTCAAGACATCCTCCTCATCTTCATCGGTGTGACCGCCGTCTCCTCGGTCGCCTGCCCCTGGTCCTCCACTTCCGACCATCCCAGTCATCGCCTTGAAGCCTATGTCTTGAATGGAATTCATATTTCTCTGGAACAGCTGGTGATCTTGTCCACGCGGGTTTGAGATTCCGCTCGCACCGCCTCCCCCGTACTGCTGCATGGACGGATTTCCGCCAAAGTAGCTTAAGTTCCTCTGGTTTAGTAGACCAGTGGAAGTGGAGTACTGAACGGAATTGGTACCCCCACCAGCATGCTGCGGCGCTGGCTGTCGGTCCATCGACGAAGGGTCGTTACTGCTCATTCCAACGATAGGCCCCCCTGAGGGACCGTTTCCACCTCCTGCGGAGGTCGGATTAAAGGAGGTTACTCCGAAACCGTCTTGAATCTCTACAAATCTTGAAAACCCTTCCGCATTGTTGTTACATCTTCCCCCGTGACAGAGAGACTTTAGACACACCGTAGAAAATAAGCAGCGGGGAGAATACTTCGCTCGCGGTGCCTTGCCAAACGGATTCGCCTTTGCGTCTATTGGGATGTTCTCATAGTGCAGAAACCGGTCAAGGGAGAAAAGTCGCAGTGCCACTACAGCGATGTTATCCGTTAGGATCGGAAAGGAATACCACGGGTAGTTCTTCAAATGCTGTGTCGGCACTAGCTCCTCGAGCAAAATCACACAATCCGAGACTTTCTGCACGGTGTCCGCATTTTGCACGTAGGATATGAAGAGGTCGAGGAGCATCTTATTCCTGGCGAACCGGTCCGCATCTCTGTACCTTTGCCTCTCTACAGACACTTGCTGTGTCGGTTGGGCGTCCGAGGAACGGCTAGAGCCTAACGTCACCGCTACAGGTTCAACAGATGCGGCCAACGTTGTTACCTCAGCAGAATTCGTCGAATGATTCTGATTTCCTTCCGCCACATTTTCCTCAGTCACCACCTCCATGGCCTCTGTGCCCACGGGAAATAATGGCGCAGCTCCTATCGCTGGCGTAGGTTTACCTTCCTTTACGTCATCTCCAGAGATCCCGGGTTGGATACTTCTCGCCGAGCTCAAGGCTTTCAGGCGGCCCTGAACGGCGTCTTGCGCCATGGTATGTACGATTGAGGTATGACTGGCATGACCATCTTGTACTGGAGGCCATCGCATGATATTAGAAGGAATCACAAATAGAATGTTAAGCAATTCCGCTTTAACCTTTGCAACCCGAGCGGACACCGCGACTGTGGAGACAAGCAAATCATTGTATTTCCGGCGGCATGGCCAAATTCTTCGTGCCTTAGGGAGTTGCGACTGCGCGGGAACACTATTCCCTCCTGATAGGCCTCCTCGACCACCACTGGTGGGGGAGTACACTTGCTTGGCCGATTGACGCCTCGGCGCCCGCGAGGTAGCGATAGATGGTGGGACTTCAGCACTCGCTCGATCGTTCGCTCCACTCACACTGGTATCGAAGAGGCTAGTCGACCCAGGCAATCCGCTCTGGTTGTTCAACTCTCGCCTCTCGCGCTGTTCCTTACGACGCATAAACCTCACTTTTAGGAGGTCGTTCATGGGCACTGGATTTGGCAAGAAGTCGTTCACATCACCTGAGATCGCCACGTTGAGCAAAAAACAGAGAGGAAGTGAAGAAGGACATTGAACGTCGGACCAACAACAGAGGGAGACCCGAATAATGATTTGCGTTCAACTCAATAAGAAGTGAACGCTTTCAAGTTTATTTTTATTCACTTTGTGTATGAAAGGGTAGGTAGGGACAGGAAAGGAGTGACCTACCATCGTAAAATCGCCATTTGAAGCCGTAAGCGTCAACTTTCTTCCCTTTACAGCAAAGTGAGATTCCTGATTGCGAAGCTTGCATCATTTTCGCGGCCTCTTTCCCGCTGGAATATCGCCGCAATACCCGGCCAGTGTCTATCTCCACCTGCTCCACTGGTTTCACTCTGGACATCGAGCCCACGTTCGGGTCATCTTCCATATCCACTCCACCAATATCATCCGCTCCATCCTCCTCCAAGTCCCCGACATTGTCAACCATATCACCCTCTCCGTCTTCCCCATCCTCCTCATCCTCACCATCGGAGCCTCCGCCGGATAATGCTGCAGCACTGCTCAGTCTCCCACTTGATCGTCTTTGCGCGTTCTGAGTCGATCCAGCTCCTGCAGCGTCCGCGTTATCTAAAGCCCGTCGATCCGCCTGAATCTTGGACAAGTACCCTTCCAAGATCTCTAACTCATTCGACACCTTCTCATCATTCATCGTTGGGCGGTAACGGCGCATTGTGCTCTGAAATATTGCATAAATGTTTCCTTCATTGATAAATCTGGCAGCTACTGTCGTTGAACCCAATAATCGAATCTTGCTAAAAGTATCGCTGCGAATCCAGCCTTTATTCGGATGGTAATCGAAGCTCTCCTCGGTCTGCCCGTCACGTATTTTCTTCCGCTTTGTACATAGGTCACGGTCGTATCCGGTATACTGTATTTCTTCCATGACATCCATAATGCCGTGACGAAGGTTGGCGTAGTGTACACTCAGACGTATCTCCACACAACGGGCCCATATCAATTCAAGCAGCTTAACTTGATCTTTGGCCAGCAGTCGATGATATAATGAGGGCGAGAAGCTATATAACCACTTGTCGGCCTTTCTGCGCTGATGGAGTAAGTCTCGCTGGGAAATCTTCACCTGCAAAGGGCCATCAAAGACATCCTTCCTGGCTCGTAACAACTCTTGCACCAAAGTAAACTGGAGTAGCTTCTCACAAGGGATGTCGACGGATAGGTTTGAAAACACCTTCTCGACTTTTATTCCAGAGTGTCGGTACCACTTCTTCGTCTTCGGGTTCTTAACTATCACCGCAGGATCTGACCGTTGTACCGAGGGCCCGCTTTGAGCGCCTAAGCTGGAGAACAGAGTCGTGTGTTGGGCGTGGAGCAGCCAATATTCACAGCCGTAACGGTCATATCCAAGTGGAATAGAACGGTCGTACTGCAGGTGACCGTTAATTTGACTTAAAGTCGAAATCAAATCGCTCGAGTTCTGGTGTGAAGGGAATTCCGTAGAACAGGTCTTGTAAATCTCCAACATAATTCTCTGCGTCACGTTGCGCGCATAGTAGATATGCAACAAGGACACATTATGAGAGCGAGACCTCAACTATATCTTGCCAAATTCAATATTATTCAGATTCGTCAAACGAATCAAAAAAGGATATGTAGTGGTAACAGACCAATCTACCCGCTCAAATAAACCAATAAACCTCACCTCATTTTTCGTGTACTCTTCGTGAGCTGCTTCTCTGGCCGCCAGCACTCGCTTCACCACAGCCAACAGGGCTTTGGGTCTGTCTTTCTCCCCTCCTGAGCTCCCTAACCCTCTTGTGTGTTTCGATGTTCCTGCACCGCCAGTGGGCACCAAGGCTCCACTACCTAGCGGTGCAGTGGTTCCCTCGCCGGCCCCTCTGGCCGCGCTTCCGCTCGACCTCCGCAGCGAATCCACCACTGTTAACCGCACACCTCTTGTCCTCATACCAGACGTGGACGAAACGGTTGCCAGAACCGACGTCGTTGAGTCTCCCGGCGCCACGTCGTGCGCCGAGGCTGAGGGGTGATTTCCATCGACAATATGATCGACCACTGACCCTTCTCCTGACACTATTGGCTCCACAGTCTCCTCCACAACCGCTAATTTGCTTAAGGTATCGCCACAGTCCATGGGAACCGAACTCTGCTCCGTCGCTGATAATTGCACGTCATTCACTGCGTCGCCATTATTCAAGGACTCGCCCTGAGAACTCTCCGCTGCTTCTGGTAACTGCAGCAATTCCTTTGGTAAATAGACCCACTCTTCACTTGCATCCACGAAAGTGGCTTGGATACCAGACAATGCGCAAATGGTCTGATTACGAGATTTGTTGCTCACGTTGAATCTCTCCAACTGATCGATTACGCTAGTATCCTTAGGGGCGCTCAGATCGAACCAGGATTGGTTCGAAGCACTGGCCGTCATACCCGAGCCCGTGCCATCACCGGATTTGTCGGCAGCGATTTGTTTCCTCTTCGAATCAGTGTGGTGTTTACCCAGTACATGATTGTTATCATCACCGCCCGGTAAGGACGAGTTATCTTGCTGCGCTGCTGCGTGGAATGGATCATCTTTTCCGACAAGAAGAACTTCCGCCTCCCTCATTCCGTGACCATCAAGGCTAATATCCTTCGCAGCCACAATTGTGGCGAGTCTTTGCTCCTTAGTCCAGGCCTCCGGATTCGATTTTAACAAGCAACCGAAAACAAGCTCCAAGCGACGCTGAGGCTCCATCAACGCATCCACTCGGTCCTTCAGGGTCGCTCCTGCAGTCTGCCCAAGTAAAGTAAAATGATTCTCTATCCTCGAGCGCTTCAGATTCACATCGTAACAGTCCAGAAGTTCCAGCGCATGACTCTGTGATTGGATTTCAGACAGATTGAGGACCTCCTGGAACCATATACCTGTACTCTTACCGAACCCGTGGTCGTTGGTCACCGTCTCACTCTCAATAATGACAGACTCTCTTTTGGATTCAGCAGCGATCCCTTCCGGACGTTCACATTGCAGCGCGTACAAACAAAGCGACTCGGATTGAGTTAGACCGGTTTCCGCATTAGCTACTTCAGAACTTTTCACTTTCTCGGCAAAGCTCGACGACGAAGAAATCGTCTCCAGCAAACTATGAAATACGTCTGATTGATTATTAGTGATCCACGACTGCAGCCAGCGCAAAAGTACATGTGCCGCGGCCCCAATCGGTTTGTTGGGTCCGAATGAATCAAAGGTCTTCCCAAGGTATTCCAGAATATTCTTGGCCAATGATACCACGTCCACGTCGCCGAACGGGTTCACGCCCGTTATACAGGCTGAAAATATAGACCGAATATCGGTTGACAAATTCACTGAGTCTTCGTCGGACTGTTGTGTCGGGCCCTTGATTCCACCGGACTTAGGAGGAGTGCTAAGAAACGGTTTCGCGAACGGATGGGCGGTTAACAGACTAAATAATTCCAAAGCGAGAGACAAGCTTGTTGATAGGGGGTAGCGGAGGCATCGACGAACAAACTCATCGTTGATACCCGATATATCACGGCGCTGGTACAGTCGTAGGAGCAGCATACAGTCATAAGCCACCGCGGGCCATGTGATGACATTGATGGGTTTGTGCGCGAGCATCGCTTGAAATTCCCTCTCCGACTCGTAAACTACGGCGAACTCCTTGATCAATAGCGTCATCAGGTTGCACATGACTTCGTCAAAGACCAGTTGATGAGCCGCGGGCAACGGAGCGAGGGGTGGAGGGAGGATGCTGTTGCTGATCTCAGACAGCGACAGCGCCGCGTCGCCGATGAGAGGGGACATTAAAGCGAGGAATTCCCACGCCTGGATGAGATTGCCTTTCTCGGAATCATTCAAAAGGTTGTCGTTGAAGAGAGGGAAGAAATCGGGATTGGTTTCTACTGGCAACGATGCGGTGTTTGCTTTGTTTTCACCAATATCTTCCTTGGTTACGCGCCATAAATCATTATCAACTGCTCCATAACTCTTCTTCGCGAACGATAAGCGTAACTGCTTGTATCGTCGCCTGTAAAAGTATCGCTCAGCCTCCAATCTATTGGAGAGCTGCGATTTCGAGGATTCCAACGCGTCTTTGCGAACTCTCTCATTTGACAATTCTGACAGCATGAGCTCGCGTATATTTGACGCGTAACGGAAACGGTAATTCGGGCAGCACACCGCTGTATTTTTAAGCCCTTCAATGCATAGGCGAATCGTGAGGTCTTCGAAGCCGTACAGTCCATGGAAAGGCAAAGTAGACTCCGTGACCTCTGGAGGGTGGGACGGGAAGGAGTCCTTCGTATCCGATGAGCCCGGATCAGAGTGTGCGACGGATATTATGGGATTGGAAGTGCTCCCCGCGGCGGCTCCTCCTGCGACGTTGTGCTCTGGGACCAAAGGTTGAGAATAAAACCAGCGCATTGGTAAGGTGGAAATCGACTGAAGGTGACTTGCGACATAACCAGCGGTGAGGACGCGACCGTCACCAAGACCGAATTCCTCGGACGTGACGAGAGGCCGTCCTATGTCGGGACCAAATACAGCTGCGCGCTCATCGTTAGCTTGGCTCTTGTGCTGGGAAGCAGTTGCTGGCACCACCGTCGGTTTCTTTATCTTAATACTCAACCGCTCTTCGTCCGCACTGACGGCATAGGAGGATTTGCGTCCCGGACGGCCGCGACTTCGAGTCCTTCCCTCTCCAGGTCCCCCTTCGACACCTGCGTCTCCTTGCTCGGGTACCTGGTCCGACTTTTGCTGAGCCACTTTAGGAGTCATGGCCACGGGAACTCTGGCCCGATGGGCTTTATATTCAGCCTGTCGCTCTTGGCGCTTCTTGGCTTCTAGTTCAGCTTCGATTTCCCGTTGCTTCTCGACAGCTTCCGGCTGCACTCCTACCTCGTTTCCAAACGTGGACATGTACGAGTACTTCCGTCGCTTCCTCGCCACAGCGTTCTTTATATCGAGTTTGTACCAACCGTACCCCACATCCTTGGCGACAGTATACGTTACTCCATGTCTGAGGTCCGTGGAGTATTTACGCGGCGGTTTCGGAACATGGTTGTCAATAAATTCGCAAGCCTTGCAACGTGGACATTTCCACGGTGGACGCGACTCGTCCATGGCGGCGCTCTGATCTTGCTTAGTGGTATTCTCCACATATGACGGTAAATATTCGAGAATCTCCTCCTTCGTCAGATCCAGAGCATCGGGATGGTAACGGTCTTCACAAGTCTGACAAAAGAGCAAGGTCTCCCCGACTTTGCGCAATCCAGTTATTTTACAAGTCCGCACCAGCTTCTCGTACTCTTCCGAACCCTCTTCATAATTAGCATCAAAATAGTTTAATCGTTCCCAGTCACTCCAAAGCCCTTCCGCGAAATCCTCAACGGATATATCGCACACATTCAGGATCCACTGACAGAACAACAGGTCGAACAGTTGCAGTATAGTCTCCGCTGACCTATGCAAGTCAGAACCCTCCTTGTTGAATTCCATGCAGTTGAGAAAGACCAAGCGCACGTCCCAAGCGAACACGAACTCGTCGCTGTAGAGCCCAGCGGTGAGCTTCCGGTGGATCTCCGCCATCCACATCGGCGACGTGATCGTCTTATAGTACCGTTGAATATTCTCCTTCGTGTGCGGGATCTCCTCCAAGAAAGGAATGATTTCAAAGGATGCACAAAGACGATTGAATATACATCGACAACGAGTCATCTTCCGGGAATACGCCTCAAGCACAGCCGGGCCAGAACCCAACACCTTACTCCAAACGTCACGCCCCGTTGTGCCCTCCGCGACCACCACGCCGTCCAGGGCTGTGACATAGAACAAAGGACTGCCGACCTCACTCTCTGTTATCTCACTCACTAGTGGAACAAGGATGTACGAGTAACCTGACTCAGTCCTTCCTTCCGCACCTCCCATTCCACCGTCTGCCTCCACGGTGAGCAGATCGCCCTCACCACCGTCG
>Ga0007834_1000459_pt1 | contig 12737 bp, 14 predicted proteins | sample CryBogCBE06Nov07_FD_71233 | JGI IMG/M metagenome (GOLD analysis project Ga0007834, IMG submission 71233) | Freshwater microbial communities from Crystal Bog, Wisconsin, USA - CBE06Nov07 | ecosystem: Environmental > Aquatic > Freshwater > Lake | place: Crystal Bog, Wisconsin, USA | collected...
ACTTGGCCGACAACACGGTGGTGATGGCCGCCGTCAGCGTGGTCTTGCCATGGTCCACGTGTCCAATCGTCCCTACGTTGACGTGGGGCTTGGTACGCTCGAATTTTCCTTTTGCCATTTCTAAAAACTCCGAAGATTTCCGTAAGAAACAATCAACCCATCAACATGGCAGCCTTCACACGGAAGCCGCCCTCAAACCGTGGTGCCCTTGGCGGGAATCGGACCCGCGACCTCTCCCTTACCAAGGGAGTGCTCTACCACTGAGCCACAAGGGCCTTCCAACTCAAACCTCAACAACCGAACAGCACACTTTTGGAGCGGGAGACGGGAATCGAACCCGCGTCATTAGCTTGGAAGGCTAGGGTTCTACCATTGAACTACTCCCGCAGCTCCGCTCGGTTGCATCACATTTTCTCGCCTGGTGGAGAGGGCTGGATTCGAACCAGCGTACTCGTTAGAGGGCAGATTTACAGTCTGCTGCCATTAACCACTCGGCCACCTCTCCGGCGAACCTCGAAATATAGCATGGTTTTGCGAGAAATGTCGAACCGATTGCCCGGCAAATGCCAAAACATGCCCACGGCCCCGAGTCTGCGCCGGCCTGTCAATATTCCAGCGGCGAGCCATGCTGCCCCAGCCAGTCCCGGGCCCGGGAAAAATGGCCGCAGCCTGCAAACGGGATCGGCGGGCGCAATGCCGACAACGGCGAGGGGTGGTTGGCCCGCAAGACCAGTGCGTTAGATGATCCGGCCGGGATCAGGGCTGCCTTGGCTTGGGCATGCGCGCCCCACAGCAGGTATACGCAGGGCGGGATAGCCTCGGGTTGATTTAGAGAATTGAGTCCCCTACCAGCAACAGCCTTGACTATTTCGTCAGTAAGCGCTTCCCAACCACGTTTGACATGGCTGCCTGCCAGGCCGTCTTCGACGGTCAGGCAGGTATTGAGCAGGAGCACCCCCTGCCTCGCCCAGCGGGCGAGTGAGCCGTTGGCCGGCAGGGGCAAACCCAGGTCACGCCCCAGTTCCTTGAAGATGTTTCGCAGGCTGGGTGGGATCCGGACCCCGGGGGCAACCGAAAAGGCCAAACCCTCGGCTTGCCCCGGCCCATGGTACGGGTCCTGCCCCAGGATGACCATGCGCACATCAGCAAGCGCTGTGAGCTCCAGGGCCCGAAATGGCTCGGGTGGATAGATCGTCGCCCCGGCGGCAAGGCGACCGCCCATGAATCCGGCCAGGGCCAGTCCCTCCTGGCTGGCCAGAAACCGGCCAACGACGGGGGCCCAGCCAGCGGCCAGCGGCCACGTCTGCGGGCTCCATTGCGCCAGAGAGGCGCCGGCAAGGCTCATGCGCGGGCCCCTAGGCAAACAACTGGGCCAATGCCGCGCCAGGTTCCTCAGCCCGCATGAATGCCTCGCCAACTAGAAAGGTCTGGACACCGGCCTCACGCATGGTTTTGACGTCCGTTGCCGACGCGATACCAGATTCTGTGACGACGATGCGGTCTTTTGGCACTTTGTCCAGCAAACCCAGTGTGGTCTGCAAGGACACCTCAAAACTGCGCAGGTTACGGTTGTTGATTCCCATGAGCGGCGTTTTCAGCCGGAGCGCGCGCTCAAGCTCTGCGCCGTCATGAACCTCCACCAGGACGGCCATGTCCAGCGCCTGGGCACAGGCCTCCAGATCCTGCAGCTGCGCATCGTCGAGACAGGCGGCAATCAGCAGTATGCAGTCGGCCCCCATGGCCCGCGATTCATAGACCTGATAGGCATCGACCATGAAATCCTTGCGCAGCACAGGCAAATGGCAGGATGCGCGCGCCTGCTTGAGGAAATCCGGCTCTCCTTGGAAGAACTGGCGATCTGTCAACACGGACAGGCAGGCAGCCGTTGGGCTGCCCGGCTTTCCATTGCCCTCGGAATAGCTTTGCGCGATGTCGGCGGGAATGAAATCGGCGCGCAAGACGCCCTTGCTGGGGCTGGCCTTCTTGATTTCGGCAATCACCGCACTTTGGCCGGCTACATGTTTGGCGCGCAGGGCACCAACGAAGTCGCGCGTGCGCAGGCGGCTCTCGGCGTCAAAGCGCACGGCCTCGAGCGAACGCTTTTTGCGGGCGGCCGCAATTTCTGCGTGCTTGACGACCACAATCTGGTTCAGGATATCGGACATCGAGTTACGCCTTCATATTCGTCGCAGCCACCAGCTGTTTCATTTTTTCCAAGGCCGCTCCTGATTCAATAGCATCAGACGCTGGTTTCATGCCAGCTTCGATCGATTCAACCACATTAGCCGCATAGAGCGCGGCGGCTGCGTTGAGCACCACGATATCGCGCGCCGCACCCGGTGAATTGCCGAGTACGCCCATCAACAGCGCCTTGGACTCCTCGGCTGTTTCCACACGCAGCGTGCGGTTGCTGGCCATCTTCAGGCCAAAATCTTCGGGGTGGATTTCGTATTCCGTCACCACGCCATTTTTGAGTTCACCCACCATGGTTGCTGCGCCCAGGCTGATTTCGTCCATGCCGTCTTTGCCATAAACCACGAGGGCATGCTCGGCACCCAGGCGCTGCAGGGCGCGCACCTGGATTCCCACCAGGTCGCCGTGGAACACGCCCATCAGGATGTTGGGGGCGCCTGCCGGATTGGTCAGCGGCCCCAGCAAATTGAAGATGGTGCGCACGCCCAGTTCCTTGCGCACCGGCGCCACATGCTTCATGGCGCTGTGGTGGTTGGGCGCGAACATGAAGCCCAGGCCGACCTCGGCAATACATTGCGCGATGGCCGCGGGAGCCAGGTTGATGTTGACGCCCAGGGCTTCGAGCACGTCGGCGCTCCCGCTCTTGCTGGACACGCTGCGCCCCCCGTGCTTGCTCACCTTGGCACCGACAGCTGCAGCCACGAACATGGAGCAGGTGGAAATATTGAAAGTATGTGAGCCATCACCGCCGGTGCCCACAATATCGACCAGGTGCGCCCTGTCAACCACCTCGACCTTGGTGGAAAACTCCCGCATCACCTGGGCGGCAGCCGTGATTTCGCCAATAGTTTCCTTCTTGACGCGCAAGCCAGTGATCAGTGCCGCCATCATGACCGGCGACATCTCGCCGCCCATGATCTGGCGCACCACCGTCAGCATCTCGTCGTGAAAAATCTCGCGGTGTTCAATGGTGCGCAGCAGCGCCTGCTGTGGCGTGATCGGTGTGGCCTGGGACATGGTGTTCGGATTTTTCAGGATGCAAGGTATTGTCGTAGGGTGGCAATGGTGTGGTCAATGCCAGCCGTATCCACGTCGAGATGGGTGACAAAGCGCAGTTGATACAGGCCCAGCGCCAGGATGCCATGGGCCTTCAGGTGATCGACCAGACCCGCTGCCTTGTCTCGGGCCTCGCCTTCGAGATCCACAAACACCATATTGCTTTGCGGTGCCTGCAGCCGGACGCCAGTGATGCCCGTCAAACCGGTGGCCAACCGCTGGGCCAGCACATGGTCTTGCGCAATCCGCTCAATGTGGTGATCCAGGGCAAAGCCAGCAGCGGCCGCAAGCATGCCTGCCTGACGCATGCCGCCGCCGGCCATCTTGCGCCAGCGGTGGGCGCGCGCCACCAGCGCATGCGAGCCGCACAGCGCCGACCCGACGGGTGCGCCCAGTCCCTTGCTGAAGCAGACCGAGACGCTGTCGAAGCACTGCGCAATGCCCCGTGCCTCCCGCACGATGGCGGCATGGCCTGGCGCCGCCACCCCGGCCGATATGACAGCCTGGGCGGTAGCTGCATTGAACAGGCGGGCACCATCCAGATGCCGCGACAGGCCCCGGTCAGCCGCCAGCTGCGTCGCTGCCTGCACATAGGCCATCGGAAGCAGGCGACCAGCCCAGGTGTTCTCCAGACACAGCAAGCGGGATTTTGCAAAATGGGCGTCGTCGGGCTTGATAGCGGCTGCGATGTCGGCCAGGGCCAGGGTGCCATCGGGCTGGTGCGCAATCGGCTGGGGCTGGACGCTTCCCAGCACCGCTGCACCGCCACCCTCCCAGCGATAGGTATGCGCCAGCTGGCCCACCAGATATTCATCTCCCCGCTCGCAATGGCTCATCACCGCGCAAAGATTGCTCTGCGTGCCGCTGGGCATGAAAAGCGCCGCCTCAAAGCCGAGCATGGCGGCAATTTTTTCCTGCAGGGCGTTGACGCTGGGGTCGTCGGCAAAAACATCATCGCCCACGGGCGCGGCGAGCATCGCCTCGCGCATGGCGGGCGTTGGTCGGGTCACGGTGTCGCTGCGCAAATCAATCATGGGGGCTCCAGTTTAGATGGGTGCACACTCAGCGCGCGCCCAAGGCCAGCTTGACGCCAAAGCCCATGAACAAGGCGCCTGCCACGCGCTCGAGCAGGCGTAGTCCGCGCTGCACCGCCGTGACCCGTCGGGCCGCCCAGGCAGCGAGCAAACCGTAGCCCGCGTTGACGAAAAAACCGTTGATGTTGAAAACCAGCCCCAAGGCCAGGAAGGCCAACGTCGGATGGGGTGCCTGGGCCCCGATGAACTGCGGAACAAAGGCCAGGAAGAACAGGGCCACTTTGGGATTGAGCGCATTGGTCACAAAACCCCGGATAAACACCGCTTTCAAGGAAAAAACGCCTCTTGCCCTCGTCGATTGAGCGTCATCAGCTATCAAAACAGGAGCGACTGACAGGCTGCGGGACCGCAGCATCCTGACGCCCAGGAAGACCAGGTAGGCCGCGCCGGCCCATTGCAGCAGGGCAAAGGCCGTAGCCGAGGCCGCGATCAGGGCGCTCACGCCCAGCGCGCCGGCGCAAATGTGAACAAAGCAGCCAGCCGTGATGCCGGCGGCAGCCGCCAGACCCGCGCGGCCACCAGACTTGAGCCCATTTGTCACCACATAGATCACGTCCGGCCCCGGCGTCAGGTTCAGCGCGATGCCCGCCAGCACGAACAGCCAGAGGTTCTCAACGCCCCAGGCTGTCACGCTTGCTCCAGAAAATTGCGCAGCATGGCGTGGCCGTGTTCGGTCAGAATGGACTCCGGATGGAATTGCACGCCTTCAATCGCCAGGGTCTTGTGCCGCACGCCCATAATTTCGCCGTCGTCCGTCCAGGCGGTGACTTCGAGCACGTCGGGGCAGGCATCCTTGGCAATAGCCAGTGAATGGTAACGGTTGACCATGAACTGGCGCGGCAGGCCGGCAAACACACCCTTACCCGTGGTCGTGATGACGCTGGTCTTGCCGTGCATCAACTGCTGGGCGCGCACAATCGGCCCGCCAAAAGCTGCGCCAATGGCCTGATGGCCGAGGCACACACCCAGAATGGGCAGTTTGCCGGCAAAGTGGGTGATCGCCGCCACGGAAATGCCGGCCTCCCTGGGTGAGCAGGGGCCGGGCGAAATGACCAGGCGGTCGGGTGCGCGCGCGGCGATGCCTTCCAGCGTGATCTCGTCATTGCGGAACACTTCAACCTCGGCGCCCAGTTCGCCGAAGTACTGGACGATGTTGTAGGTGAAGCTGTCGTAGTTGTCGATCATCAGGAGTTTCATGGTGTTTACTCCAGGCCTTCTTCAACCAGCTCAGCGGCGCGCAGGAGGGCCCGCGCCTTGGCCTCCGTCTCTTTCCATTCGAGCTCGGGCACCGAGTCGGCCACGACGCCGGCTGCGGCCTGGACGTACAGGGTTTCGTCCTTGATGATCCCGGTCCGGATGGCGATGGCCACATCCATGTCGCCGGCAAAGCTCAGGTATCCGCAGGCACCGCCGTAGATGCCGCGCTTGACCGGCTCGAGCCGGTCGATCAGTTCCATGGCGTGCACCTTGGGCGCACCCGTGAGTGTGCCGGCCGGGAACGTAGCCTTGAGCACATCCATGTTGCTCATTCCTTCGTGCAGGATGCCCTCGACATTGCTCACGATGTGCATGACGTGGCTGTAGCGCTCGGTGGCAAAGGCGTCCGTGACCTTCACCGTGCCAGTTTGCGCGATCCGACCGATGTCATTGCGGGCCAGGTCGATGAGCATCACATGCTCGGCGCGCTCCTTGGGGTCGTTCACGAGTTCCAGCTCGACGGCCTGGTCTGCCTCGGGCGTGCTGGCGCGCGGGCGTGTGCCTGCCAGTGGCCGGATAGTGATTTTTTCCGCCGGTTTGCCCTGGTATTCCACCTTTTCCTGGCGCACCAGAATCTCGGGCGATGCGCCGACTACATGGAAGTCGCCGAAATGGTAGTAATACATGTAGGGGCTGGGGTTGAGCGAGCGCAGGGCGCGGTAGAGCGAGAGCGGGCTCTCGGTAAAGCGCTTGTGGATGCGTTGCCCCACCTGGACCTGCATGAAGTCGCCAGCGGCAATCAGTTCCTTGGCCTGCTCCACTGCCCGGATGTAGTCGGCCTTGGCGAAGCTGCGCTGCGCCGGGTGACTCTGCGTCTGACGGATCTGGGGGGCGCTGACCGCAACGTGCAGGCGCTCCCGGAGTTCGCGCAGCCGGCGCTTGGCGTTGGCATAGGCCTGCGCAATCCCGGGGTCGGCATAGACAATCAGGTACAGCTTGCCCGTCAGGTTGTCGATCACGGCCAGTTCTTCGCATTGCAGCAGCAGGATGTCCGGGCAGCCCAGGGTGTCCGGGCCACAGCTGTTTTCCAGCTTCTTTTCGATATAGCGCACCGCGTCGTAACCAAAATAGCCCGCCAGGCCACCACAGAAACGCGGCAAGCCGGGCCGCAATGCCACACAGAAACGCTTTTGGTAAGCGGCGATGAAATCCAGCGGGTTCCCGCCCGCTGTTTCAACGATCTGGCCATCGGTGACGACTTCCGTCTGCGCGGCAGCACCAAAACCGCTGGCGCGTAACAAGGTACGGGCTGGCAGCCCGATGAAGCTGTAGCGACCGAATCGCTCGCCGCCCACCACCGATTCGAGCAAGAAGGAATAGCGGCCACCGTCTTGCGGAAATGCCAGCTTGAGATAGAGGGAGAGGGGGGTTTCGAGATCCGCAAATGCTTCAAGCATCAGGGGTATACGGTTGTAGCCTTGGTGAACCAGGCCGTTGAATTCAAGTTCGGTCATCATGGGAGCAACACCTATGGATCAGGGTCCTTGCCTTGCCGGGCAGGACGGGGACTATGCAAAGCTGGTGCAGAGCATGCTCATCGATGAGCGCGGCGCACCGCCGGGGAAGATGCGCAGCGGTTGCCGCGCGGCTCAGGGGGTAGGATGGGCTGGCGTGCGCCACAACCAAGCTCCCCGACCTGAAAGGTCAGCAGCAGCGTGGGCCCATGGGCTTTGAACAGGGTTGCAAGACGATTGCATGGACGCAGTGTAGCAAAAACCCTGTTGTGCTTTCGCCTAATATTGGCGCCAATCAATACAACTACTTTCTGGAGACTTGAATGAAGTTCATAAAACCTTTGTTTGCGGCTGCCCTTGTATTCCTTGCCATCGGGGCAGCGGGTGCCGTTGAAATCAGCGGGGTCAAGGTCGAAGAGACCATGGACCTCAAGGGGAACAAACTGGTGCTCAACGGGGCAGGCGTGCGCTACAAAGCCGTTTTCAAGGTCTATGTCGCGGGGCTTTACCTGGGTAAAAAAGCCGGAACGCCGGAAGAGGTTCTGGCCATGCCCGGTGCCAAGCACATGAATGTGACCATGTTGCGCGACATCGACGCTGGCGAGCTCGGAAAGCTGTTCTACCGCGGTGTGGAGGACAACATGCCCAAGTCGGATTTTTCCAAGCTGATCCCTGGCTTGATGCGCATGAGCCAGATGTTCACGGACTACAAGAACCTCAAGACGGGCGATGTGTTCACCATCGACTGGCTGCCGGGCACCGGCACCATCATCAGCATCAAGGGCAAGCCTTATGGCGAGCCGTTCAAGGAGCCGGAGTTCTTCAATGCCCTGCTGCGCATCTGGCTGGGGCCCAACCCTGCCGACTGGAAACTGAAGGACGCCCTGCTCGGCAAGCCGGTCTGAACGGTCCGGGCCCGGAGTCAGAGCCGGGAAAGCGAATCCACAAAGCCATCCGCGTCCACGCTGCGGATGGGTTCCCCATGGTTATAGCCATAGGTCACCAGGATTACCGGGCAGCCCGCCGCGCGGGCGGCCAGGGCATCGTTGGCTGAATCTCCCACCATCAAGGTACGCGCGGGTGCGGTACCCAGGGCCTGGCAGGTCTTGAGCAGGGGCAATGGGTCGGGCTTTTTGCGCTCGAATGAATCGCCGCCAAACACGCACTGGAAATAAGCGTCCAGGCACTTGGCCTTGAGCAGCGGCAACGCAAACGCCGCCGGCTTGTTGGTCAGGCAGGCTAGGCGCAAGCCTTTGCGCTGCAGCGCCTGCAAGCCAGCGTGCACGCCGGGGTAGACCTCACTTGCCTGCCCATTGACCGCCATATAGTGGCGCTGGTAGCTGTCCCATGCGCTTTCGTACGCTATTGATTCAGGAGCATCGCACGGCCTGTTTATGCCGGCTTTAGGGGCTTTTTGCACAAAGTCGAGCGTGGAGCGAATCAGATGCTCGCTTCCCTTGCCGACCGTGTGCTCGATGAAACGGCGACCGACCGGGGGAAGCTGGAAGTCCGCCAGCATGCGATTGAGCGCCACTTCAAAATCACCCAGCGTGTCAACCATTGTTCCGTCAAGGTCGATGATGGCTGCATTAAGGTCTTGCAGCCCGGAAATGGAAATGTCCATGGATTATTGTGTGCGGCAGGAAGTCTGCGCCGTATTCCGCTCATTATCACCCGCTGGGTTCGCTAACGGGCCGCATCACGCAGCGGGTTCAGGTTATTTAGTCGGATCAACGACGGCGGCGGCCAGGCGCAAAGCCTCCAGGGGATCGGTGGAAATGCCGATGGCTCCCAGATGAGCAGCATTAGCGTCGGTAGCGAGAAACGCGGGACCCCCCAACAGGACGGGCGTATCCGGATTACGGGATGACTGCCTGAGCCGGCTGATCAAATCCGGCAGTTCACTCACCTGCTCAACCAGGCCCACCGACAGACCAATCAGGTCAAACCACTCGTTTTGCGCAGCGTGACACAACTCACTGGGCGACTGGGCAATCTCCACAATGACTTGCCAGCCGTCCTTGCGGAAAAACTCGCTGACGATTGCCAGCCCCAGAATATGCTGGGACCCGGGTGCCGACGCCAACATCACGCGCCGGACGGGGCCCGCCTTCTGGGGCCCATCCTGGTATTCGTAGCCCAGGTGGTGGGTGACCTGCTGCAAGCGCATGAGCCCCAAAGTAACCTGGGTGAAGTCCATGGCATCTTCTTCCCAATAGGTTCCCAGCAGTCTTGCCGCCGGGGCAATCAGGCCAAGAAAGATGGCCTCGTGGGAAGCGCCCGGTTTCCTGAGCAACTGGTCGACATGGGCGATGGTGCCCTCTGCAGTACCGAACACGCATATGTCCGCAAAGGCTTTCAAATCTCTCTCGTTACCCTCCTGTACGATCTGGTCCGACGGCTGGGAAAGTGCTGAAGCCAGCGGATGGGCTTCGAGCAAGCGCGGAATGATCTGCTGCTCTATCACCCCCATCAGCGAGGATTTGCATTCGCTCACCGAAGCCGACGAATCGCCCTTGAGGACAGAGAAAAGGGGCAGGCGCGCAGCAGAACTGGACATCTGCGTCATTGTTGGATGCCGAAGCCAATTCCACCAAAGCACGGGCTTGGTGAACGGAAGCGAAAATCTCAAATGCATCGGTATCTCCGCAGCAGATACGCTGTTAATGCCGGAAATACGGCACCCTCAGCCAGCTGGGCTTACTGCTCCCGCGACAACCTTCACCAGTGAACCAGACAGGGCAGCATCCCGAAAAAAGTATAGAAAACCCGGAACCCCGTGAGTAGATGGTAAACCCTGTAAGACAGCATGGTTTTGCCAACTCGAGATGCCACCCGCCCTTTTCGTTCCCAGGCACAATCTCAGGCAAATTCGGAGGAAGGTTTACAAACGCGAAACACGATTTCTGGTACTGTAGTCAACGGAGTTCTTTTACTGTACGTTGCGAAACAAGGCCTCCCAACCCCAACAAGACTTAAAGGAAAACAGTTATGTCCAATCGCCGTGAATTCATCGTTCAAGTCACCGCCGCTGCCGGCGCGGTTGCCTGTGGTTCAGCCATGGCCCAGGGTGCGATGGTCTCCGAGACTGACCCGCAAGCCGTAGCCTTGGGATACAAGTCCGATGCCACCAAGACCGACAAAACCAAATTCCCCAAATACGCTGCAGGCCAAAAGTGCGGAACCTGCGCCTTGTTCCAGGGCAAGGCAGGCGACAAATCGGGTGGCTGCCCGCTGTATGCCGGCAAACAGGTCAGCGCAACTGGTTGGTGCAGCGCCTACGCCAAAAAGGCCTGAATGCAAAACGGGCAGCGATCGTCAGGGTTCGCGGCCCATTGCACCGGCTGCGCGTTTGCCCTGATTGTCTCGGCGAAAGCGCAGCATCATATCGCTGGCGTGCACAGTTCCTGACACCATCAGGCATAGGATCAACATGCCCCATGCGGAACCCAATGCTGCCCGCAAAGCCAACATGAGAAAAAAACCGGAAATCAGGTTGGGCAGGTAGGTTCCGGGCTGGGGGCCGCGTTCGGCTACGTAGTGGATTGCCAGCAGCGCGCTTGCCTCAACCACGGTGCAACCAATGGCAATGTTGACGACAACGCCCGCAAACGGCTGCAAGTCAATATTCAAACCTTCGCCATCCCGAATAGGTGGGCGAGGTCCTTGAAAAAGATCCGGACGTGAGCCATGGGCTTCTTTCGGGTGAGCTGCTTGTTCATGTAGGACTCAAACGTCAACTGCTGCACGTCCCTGTCCTCGCAAATCTTCACAAAGCGCTCCCGGCGGCGCTCGCTGGAATACCAGAACCATTGCATGATGCCCAGAACGGTGAACACCGTGCCGTGCAGCCGCATGAACTGCTTTCTAGCCAGTCTGAGGCTGCTGGCATCACCAGTAAGCAGCAATTGGTGAACGGCTTGCGCCGCCAATTGCCCGCCGACCATGGCGTAGTAGATGCCCTCGCCTGACGCGGGCGCCACGACTCCGGCTGCATCTCCCGCCAGGACCACATCGCGCCCATTGTCCCAGCGCTTGAGTGGCTTCATGGGCAATGGCGCGCCTTCGCGTCGCAAGACCTCGACGTCTCCAAGCCCGGACAGGCTTCGCAACTCGCCCACAGCGCTACGCAACGAAAACCCCTTGTCGGCACTGCCCGTACCGACGCTGAGCGTTTCGCCATGGGGGAAGACCCAACCGTAGAAATCGGGCGAGAGCCTTCCCTGGTAGTAGACGTCGCAACGCGAACCATCGTACCCCGCCGGTTTTACAGATGGCGCCTTCACTATTTCATGGTACGCAAACACGTACTGGGCATCCCGCGTGCCCTCAATGGCTTGCCGACCCACTTGTGATTTTGCTCCATCCGCGCCGATGACACTTCGCGTGCGCACCCTGGCAGATACACCTTCGCCCCGATGGCTGTGCTCTCGCGCGATGTAGTGCACCACGCTGACGCCATCCTCATCCCGGGAAAGTTTTTCAAAAGTGCCAATCCTGCGCTGTGCCCCGCTCTGCGCAGCACGCTCTCTCAGCCATTCGTCAAATTCAGCGCGGTCCACCATGCCTACAAACCCGTTGTCAATCGGAATGTCCACCCGGTGGTTGCTGGGCGCGACCATGCGGGCCGATCGTGCTTTGGCAACGAGAAGATGGTCCGGGATGCCGAAGTCCTTGATGAGACGGGGGGGGATGGCGCCGCCGCAGGGCTTGACCCGGCCAGCGCGGTCAAGCAGCAAGGCTTTATACCCGCGCTTGGCAAGTTCGTGGGCAGCGGTGGCGCCTGCGGGCCCGCCGCCAACCACCACAACGTCAAATGTTTCAGTTGTATCCATGAAACTCTCCTTCAAAGCGTTGCTACTGAAGATCCGGATTCCGCCCGGACTATCCGTTGGCTGGCAGAACGCCCTGGGGCCCTGCCCACTTTCCAGGCCATAGCTGCCGAGACGATAAAGAGACAGCCCTCAAGCCCGAAGACCAGGGCGTATGCAATCCCCGTCTCGGCAATCAGGAAGTGGGACAGGTCGCTGGCCCCGGTACCCAGCAAGCCGCCCAGTCCAAATGCTACGGCTTGGGCTGCGCCCCACAGTCCCATGCGGGTCCCTTCACGGGCTTCACGCCCCTGCGCGGCGAGCTGCATCATCGAACCGATGGCACCAATGGAAAAGGCCCCGTTGGCAACACCCAGCAAAAAGACGGTTTCCCTGAGCGGCCAGGCTCCACCGATAAGGCCGGCAAATGTCAGCGCGCCCATTGCTGCCGCGGATCCGATGCAGCCGCCCACCGTCCACGCACGCAGGGATCCCAGACTCGACGCAAACGGTGCGCCCGGCCAGCGCCCAGCAGCCAGGCCGGATACCGCGACCAGGATCATGCCCAGCAACACGCCGCCGTGCTGAATACCCGAGAGACGGGTCGATGCCCCCGGAGAAAATCCAAAAACAGTCCCGGCGAATGGCTCCAGAATGAGATCCTGCGCACTGTAGGCCAGCATGGAAACAAACACGAAGATGGTGAATCGGCGTGCAGCCCCCTCGCCCCACACTTGCTTCAAGGCCTCGCCAAACCGCGCGCGCCGCGGGTCATGGTCTGGCGTAGGGCTTTCCGGCCCGGCACTTCCTTGCGCCGGGCCCTCGACGCCCCGCACAGCAAAAAAAGTGGTGAAGAAGGCCATGACCGACAC